>ERZ778024.560-NODE-560-length-60822-cov-55.206691_pt1 | contig 60822 bp, 59 predicted proteins | sample MGYA00375754_ERZ778024 | MGnify/ENA primary metagenome ERZ778024 (study PRJEB29350, sample SAMN05389827) | bioreactor metagenome | isolation source: Thiocyanate bioreactor | place: South Africa: University of Cape Town | collected 2014-02-18 ...
TGGATTGAAAGGTATTAGTGAAGAATATCAAATACTTAAACAAGAACTTGATCAAACCAAAGCTAAAACTCAACAACTTGAAAATGAACTCGAAGAAAAACAAAATCAGATCGATGCTCTTAATCAACAAATTCAGAATAAAGATAATGAATTGCAATCATTAACTGAAAATTTAACTCAGTCGAAAGGTGTTAATAAAGAATATCAAACACTCAAAGAACAATTTGATCAAACCAAGAATACGATTCAACAGCTTCAAACTGAACTTGAAGAGAAACAAAATAAAATTAATTCTCTTAATGAGGAAATTGAAAATAAAAATAGTGAGGTGCAATCATTAACTGAAAATCTAACTCAATCGAAAGGTATTAATGAAGAATATCAAACACTTAAGCAAGAGTTACAAAGTGAACTCGATCAATTGAAGACGAATTATACTGCAATAATTGAAGAAAATCAACAAACAAAAAGTCAATTTGAAGAAAAACAAAATGAAAATGAGAAATTCAAAGGTATTATCGACAAAGCTAAAGTTGCCAATGGAAAACTCAATGAAAAACGTAAACAATTAGAAAAGGAACTCGAAGAAAAACAGAATGAAATCATTCAAATCAAAACTGACTATTCAACTTTAACAAACGAACATGGACAATTGAGACAAACAATTGATGCACTCAATGAATCACGATCTACTGATCAAGATTTATTAACTCAACAGAATCAACAAATTGAAAGTCTTAAACGAGATCTTCTTCAATTCGAAGAAGGTCATCAATTATCTCAGCAAAAAGATGAAGAAATTCTTCAATATAAAACGAATTTAACTCAACAAGAAAATCAAACTGAAAATCTTCGTCAAGAACTCGTTGTCTTGCAGAGAAATTTTCAATCAAACGTCGATGCTCATTCAGCTTTAGAAAGTAAATTCAATGAGATTCTCTCGGAAAAAGCCGGACTAGAAAATCAACTCGATCAAATTCGTGTGCAATTACAAACATCAGAATCGAATTTCACCAAGAAAAAACAAGATCAAAGTCTCCAACTCAAACAAATCGAAGTTTGTCTTGTTTCTTCTTTCGTTTTTGTTTTGAATGAAATTCTTGATTTTTCAGACCGAACGTGATTCTTTACGATCCGAACTCGAAAGTCTACGTCAACAACTCAATTCTCTCAACGAACAAGAAACAACCGAAAAAGATCGTTTACTTGCCGAACGTGATGAGAGAATTCACGAACTTCAAGCCAATTTCGATAAAACTCAAGAAAGTGCAACTAAATTACGTAAAGCTCTACATAAAATGAAAGAAACAATTGCTAATAATGAACAAGAATCCGGTTTGATTTCTCCGTTTTTCGTTCTAAAACACATTTCGATTTGTCTAGAAGTTCGAATTCGAATGCTCACCGATGAATACGAAGAAAAACTCAAAGAAAAAGACGAACTCTACAGTGCAAATCTCAAATCAGTCACGAAAGAAATGTCAACACAAATCGAAGAGAAAGAACAACAATTCAATCAACAACTCCAGGAATTAATCAGTAAACTCATCGAAACTAAAAATCTTTTTGATTTGAAACTCTTTTATTTTCTCTCGTACGAATAGACAAAAGCTATGGAATTGAAAATGAAATCAAACAACGAATGTCCGAAGCTGAACAACGAGCTGTACACGCTGAAGAACAACTAAGAGTCTGTTAACGAAATTCTATGTTGAACCGAGAATAAATTTCGTTGTTTGTAGACACAACCCGATCAAAATGAATTAATTCAAGAATATGAAAATCAAATCTCGAATCTTCAATCACAAATCGAGAATTTAAACATTCCGTAAGAATTTCTCTTCAACGATCCATCATCAACTGACTATTTTCTTTTTTCATCAGAAAATCCGATCATTCTTCTCAAACGATCGTCGAAGGTAAATTCGTCATTTTCATTTCACTTCAATCTCTGATTTTGTTTGACTAGAACCAGTACTCAATCACTCGCATGCCAGTTCCAACGATAGTTTTCATTCGATTACAATCGATCCTACAGAAATCGATTATCTAAAACAAATCGTGCTCGCTTACATGACTGGAACCGATCGAATTGTACGTTTAACATTAAAAAAAAAACATCTATCGCACAAATCATCTTGCATTTTAGACCATGGCGAAAGTCATTTGCGCACTCTTGCGTTACACTGACGATGAAAAAGCCTTGATCATCGAACAAGAAAAACTTCGTCAAAACGTATGAAAATCTTTTCCAAATTACTTTCGAACAATTTTTCTTTCGTTTAGCGTTGGCTAAATTCCTCACGATAACCAATCCAATCTTCTTCAAACGCTGCAATTTGCTCATTCTCATGGACATGTCTATCTATCGAATCTCTTTGAATATAAAAAAAAACTAAATACATTTTTTTTTCTAAAGACAAATATTTCGTCGAAATCCGTTTTTTATTATTCGAAAGTTGTTATTATTATTATTATTTTGTTTTTGAGATGATAGTCGTGCTTGAAAATAAAGTCATTATTTATTTCTGAATAAATCAATGCATATCTTCCTATACGTTATATATTTAAAGAAAAAAAAAGAGAAAGTGTCGGAGTACATGAGTATTTTGTGTCAAATGAGTAATATGTTAGTAGACATGGAATAGAATTGATGTGTTCAATTGAAACTACTTGGACTTGATGATGATGATGTTGACGGACGACGATTCAATGACGATGAACCATCGGTTTTTTCACGTTTGATATTCATCGATGTCACTTTATCTTCGTTTTTACTGATGTCATTTAAACTTTGCAGTTTATTGTCTTTTTTCCATTTCATTCGGCTAAAATTTTAAAAATAACAAAAACAACAGAACGATTTTCTGATGTGCTTACCGATTTTGAAACCATATCTAAAGAATTCAAAGATACTGACGATTGATTGAGAAAAGCTAAATCTTACCTTTATTTGCCGTTCAGTCAAAGCTAGACTATGAGCAATTTCGATTCGTCTTCTTCGTGATAAATAACTAAATATTTTTAAAAATTCAACGGTATTTTATTTTCATAAAACCAGATCAAAGTTTCCTACCGATTGAAATGAAATTCTTTTTCTAACTCAAGTGTTTGATATCTCGAATAGGATGTTCGTGTTCGTTTCGTTTCGCCGATATGCGCATCTAAATAAAGAAAATACAATCTCGCGTGATTTTATTCATACATCATTGAAATAAATTCAGTCGATCAGATAACAAAAACAAGCAAAGAAAAAAAATATAATTTCGAAATCAAAAGACATTAATCTCGCACGCACTTGACATGGCCATAGTTCGACTTCCGGAATATGTCGACAATTCGACACATATTTGATGCTGTCTCTTTCTTTTCTTTTCTTGCTATTGTTCGATTTCATTTTGCTATTGATTACATGACCATTAGAAACATCTGTTCAAAACTTTAAACAATACTCTGTCGGCATCATCTTGTTGTTTTTTTCTCTTTCCTACGCGCATATCTTTTGTCCCAATCAGATTGCAAGGCGCACGTCATTTATATATACAAACTCATTTATTCATTCGTCCCGAACAGAACGAGCCCATAAATCTCCTCTCATGAGCAAGAGAACGACATAAATAGCCCATAAAAAAGATTGTGTATGTATGGTAAAAAATATTGATGCGAGAATATAAACAAACTGCAAAAGAACTCACCACATGTATTATGAATTCGTCTCATCCATGGATAGATATTTTGCTGTTGATTCGAATGTGTCATTTGTTGTTGAGGATGTTGTTGTTGTTGTTGTTGAGGGTGAGCTTGTTGTTGAGTGTGTGGTGGAGGAGGTAGAGCGAATGTTTCAACTGGTTTTAATAATTGTTGTTGAGGATGTGAATAAGTTGGATAACTATTGACGAATTGTGGATGTGAATGAACTGAATTGCTTGTAGAAAATGGATGAGATGGCACGGCAGCATCAGATGTGAGACCTGTTGGCGTCAAATTTGTATACGAATAATCGAAAGCATTGACAAATGCGCCTGTTGACATATTCGAATAGTAATTTCCTGAAAGATTACCATCATTTTGTCGATAATTAAAAAAATGTCGTACAAGTGGATCACTATTAAAATGTGATGATGATGGTGATGTCGCTGCTCCTGTTGAAACAACAACATCAAATGGATTCGTTTGTTGATTACCCGTTAAACATAATGAAAAATCTGGATTATTCAAATACGATGTATTACCATCGAATGTATGATTTATATTAATATCATGAATAGGATTTGTTTGCGTTAAATTTTCTTCTGATGATGTACTATTAGTGCTATTATGATTATTATTATTACTGCCATTTGATGTTGAAAGTAAATGATGATAGCTCAATGATGACGTTGTTGACAATGTATTAGATGCGGCAGCAGGAGGAGTCGACGAGAAGGTAGCCATTTGTCCGGTAATTAAGTACACACGGCAAGCTTTAACGACGTTAATAGGAACGATAATCGGTCTTGACGAACATCGTTTTGTTACTTTTAATGGAAATAACTGTCGTAGTCAAAGAAAAGGAAAGAAAAAAGGAGAATTAGAAAATCAGTCAATTCTATATGTTCGATGAGTAAATGGTGCAATCAACTTGCGATAATAGCCGTTTAGAAGCGTATATAAATGACTTTCAATATTTCTTGTCTTTTTCTTTTCTTTTTCTCTCTTGTTCTCTCATTCGGTCTCGTTTATGATAGGCTATCAAATGATTTCTCTCTCGAACATTTAGTCCAATCAAATACTCATTTATTTCTCTTTAAACGATACAATCAAGATGTATATTTCTACATTGAAATCAAGCCAGTAGAGTCAAGTCTTTTATTTAACAGTAACAAAAAAAGAAGAAGAAGACAAAAAAAATGAAGAAGACAAGACCATAAAGTAAATGAAGAAAGACAAAAGACAGAAAAAAGAACAAGAAGAAAATTCCCTATCAATACAGCACAGATGTACAGACATTATCGTACAAAAAAAAACACTACATTAATCAATTCATAGGAAGAAAAATATTCGTTTCAAAAAAAAGAAAACAACAGCTAATTGAACTTATTCAATTTCTTACTAATCTAACTTTCTAACATTCGAATGCACTCACACACACACACAGATTGATACAAACAGAAAAAAAGCAAATAAATAAATAAATAATTTTTTGGTTACGAAAGAAGAAGAAGAAGAGAGAAAATTATTCGAATTTTTTTGTTTTTCATTAATATTCGCCATAGAAATCGCCTTCGAAGTCTTGATGTTGTCGATGATTATGATGATGATTATATTGAGGTAAGAGTAAATTCGTATGTCCATATGGTTTTTTAATTGTTCGTTTAGCTCGAACAGTTAAACGTGAATTGTATGTCGAAGGACGATTGTGCCATTCATGTTCATTATGTACAATACTAAAAACAAAACAAACACGAAATATTTGTTATTTCGAAGATGAATTTCTCTTTTCTCACCTTAACATGTTAACAATCGATTGAAGAGCATTAAGTATTGAAATCGATGTCATTGCTTCGACTTCTGAAGAAGAAAAAGAAAGAAAAACTTGAAATCTTGACATTCATTCGACGAATTAATTCTACCTGTATACAATCGAAATGCTTCTAATTCATCGCAAAAACGTCCAAGTTTAAATGGATCATGTGCTCGTTCTCTTGCAGCCGTAAGATCGTCCATGCACATGGTTAAACTATAATTCGAATACCAAATTTCCGTAAAATTTCGAATATATTCAACTAATGAATCATTGCCAATGATTAATTCGGAATATTCTTCGGCTTCGAAATGAAAACCTTCGATTAATAACAATCGAACAATAGTCGTGTTATGTCTCATTTCAAATTCATGAACTGAATTGATGTTTTCACTCAACGAAACGAGAACATCATCGGGTGTTTCACGAAATTTTTTCAAACATGATGCTTTGAGAAATAATCGAACGATTCGATTCATGAGTTTACGATCGAATGTCGGATCGCCGAGACGATCGATGAGAACATCAAGTAGTTCACTGTAACCATACGCTGGTTTTATAGCAAAACATTCGTACGTATGTGCGATTAATGTTTGATGAATTTCAGCTCCAAGATAGCAAACACGATTCTTCCAAAGAACGTTCCATAATTCATCAGCAACAGCTTCAATCGGCAACATTAATTTAATCAAACGTAGACCAAGAAAAATTGCAATATCAGTTAAATAATTCGTTGCATTAACAAGAATGTCATGAGCGACATCGTCAACAGAAATTAAGTCCATTAATTCTTCTTGAATTGGCAATGACCATGTACAAGCACGAAGCAAATCAGTTAGTTTACTCGTTAGAGTTGCAATTGCTTTACTAGTTACTGATCGTACAGGTTTAATCATAGCTTCGTCTTCGAGTAGCGGACATGGAATTGGCGATAGACGTTTGGTATTCGAATTGTCCGAACTATGTTGTGCATCATGACTGCCCGAACTCGCTGTTGTTGTTGCGTTTGTTGTCGATGATGGCGGTGGTGATGAACTGGCATTCGAAGCTGTTGTCGTGCTTGTTGTAATGACTGTTAATGGTGATGGAGCTGAGACCGGTACGTTGGTTGTATTGTTTGTTGACGAGATTTTGCCGGGCACGATTTGTGTTTGATTGATTGTTTGACCTGTTGGCCGCATGTAGAACGGCAATGACGAAGGCATTTGTTGTTGAAAAAACGCACCGCCCGTCGATGCTTGTGGTCCTGTTGCAGCAGCCATGAAAAATGCGGACGGACCCGTTTGATATGGATGATGTGCCATCGATGAGTCCGTTGAACTATTGCCAACGATCATTTGATGATGTTGTTGAATATGACGATAGGGTGACATGGAATTTTGATGGGCAGCATGTTGCATCATGAGTGTTTGATGTTGTTGTTGAACAGCAGCGAGATTTGGATCGAAGAACATGGCTGCAGCCGCATCCGATGGCATTGTTATGTAGAATGTTTGTACGCCAGTCATTGGACTTGGTGGTACAAGTGGACATGCTGGCATTAAACGTATTGGACTTGGACAATAATTACTTGGCATTGAATACATAATTATAGCGAACTAATCCGATCAAAACAATAGCAACAGAATTTTCTTCTTGTTTGCCGTTTGCGATGAAATATGGACGATAGAATTTAAATAGACAGAGGCACGCACGTCTGATAGTCGAACCGTGCTGTTGTATTATGAAGGACGACGTTTGAAAATCGTTTGATTTTTGTTTCTCTCTTTCTCTTTCTCTCGATCTTTCTAGTTTCGGTTTCATTATGTAAAATTCGTCCGACGACTGATATGTTCACGCGAGCTGACGAGAGAAATAACGAAATCTATTCTACTAACGAACAATGAACGGGAAAACTAGAGAAGAACGAGAAAAATACTAGTCGTTGTCTATAGATTTCGCCGTCGTCGAAATAAACAAAAGAATCTGACCATTAAATTTTATCAATGAAAAACGAAAATTGTTAATTATTTTTAACGAGAATTTGTTCATTCTCTGATTACATAGAGTTTATTTAGTGTTTTGTTTATACACACATTGTTCCAGAAAAGATAAATTAAAAAAATACACACGAAAAAAAAACTGTTGACTAGAAAATAAATGAACTATTTCGACGGAATACAGTCATGTTTTTTGTTGTGCATGAATAAATGTGTGTAGATCGAGAGATTTTCGTTGAATTCGTTTAATCGACTTCTTCGATTGTTGGTCCTTTGCCGCCTGATTTCGAACCAGCACCAGCTCCGGCTCCAGCAGCACCGCCTTCACCACCGTAAAGTTTCGTCATGATTGGTGAACAGACTTTTTCGACTTCTTTGAGTTTATGGTCGAATTCGTCTTTTTCAGCTAATTGATTAGCTTCCATCCATTTGAGTGCTGATTCAATGGTTTCATTGATTTTTGATTTATCATCCGAGGAAATCTTCGCTCCAATCTTATCGTCATTGATACTTTGTTTCATATTGAAGCAATAGGATTCGAGTGAATTCTTCGCTGAAATACGGTCACGTTGTTGTTCATCTTCTTTCTTGTATTTTTCAGCATCTGAAACCATACGTTCGATTTCATCTTTCGATAAACGTCCTTTATCATTTGTAATTGTGATTTTATTTTCTCGGCCAGTTGATTTATCAACAGCTGAAACGTTCAAAATACCGTTGGCATCGATATCGAATGTAACTTCGATTTGTGGGACACCACGTGGAGCTGGTGGAATGCCAGATAATTCGAAATTGCCGAGTAAATGATTGTCTTTGGTCATCGAACGTTCACCTTCGAAGACTTTAATGTCGACACCCGGTTGATTATCCGAATAGGTTGTAAATGTTTGCGTTTGTTTGGTTGGAATGGTTGTATTACGTTTGATCAACGCAGTCATAACACCACCAGCTGTTTCAATACCCAATGAAAGTGGAGCAACATCGAGCAAGAGAACGTCTTTGACTTCTTCGGATTTATCACCGGTGAGAATAGCGGCTTGAACAGCGGCGCCATAGGCAACGGCTTCATCGGGATTGATGGATTTGTTTAATTCTTTGCCGTTGAAGAAATCTTGAAGTAATTTTTGAACTTTAGGGATACGTGTCGAACCACCGACGAGAACGATTTCGTGGATGCTGGCTTTGTCCATTTTAGCATCACGGAGGGCTTTTTCGACGGGCTCGAGTGTCGATCGGAAGAGATCGGCGCAGAGTTCTTCGAAACGAGCACGTGTAATCGTCGAATAGAAATCGATACCTTCATGTAACGAATCGATTTCGATTGAGGCTTGTGACGATGATGATAATGTACGTTTAGCACGTTCACATGCTGTACGTAATCGTCGGAGACCACGTTTATTTTGCGATAGATCTTTGTTATTCTTTCGTTTGAATTCTTGAACAAAATGTGCGACCATTCGGTTGTCGAAATCTTCGCCACCTAAATGCGTATCACCAGCTGTTGATTTGACTTCGAAGATGCCTTCTTCGATTTTGAGTACTGACACATCGAATGTACCGCCACCCAAATCGAAAATAAGGATATTTCGTTCGCCAGAAACTTTCTTATCTAAACCGTAGGCAATAGCAGCAGCTGTTGGCTCGTTAATGATACGGAGAACATTGAGACCGGAAATAACACCGGCATCTTTGGTGGCTTGTCGTTGTGAATCATTGAAGTAAGCTGGCACAGTAATGACGGCATCGGACACTTTTTTACCGAGATAAGCTTCAGCAATTTCTTTCATTTTAGTTAAAACCATTGAGGAGATTTCTTCAGGTGTAAATGTTTTGGTTTCATTTTTATATTCGACTTGAATTTTGGGTTTGCCACCTTCGCTTATAACTTTGAATGGCCAATGTTTCATATCTGATTGTACGGTTGCATCCTCATATTTACGGCCAATAAGTCGTTTAGCATCGAAGATTGTGTTATTTGGATTCATAGCAACTTGATTTTTAGCAGCATCACCAATTAAACGTTCACTATCAGTGAATGCAACATAGGATGGTGTTGTTCGATTACCTTGATCATTGGCGATGATTTCAACTTTACCATGTTGAAAAATACCGACACATGAGTATGTCGTACCTAAATCAATACCAATAGCACGGGCCATTTGTCTGTGATGTATAAAATTCGATTAAAATCTTCCGAGAAAGAATAGAAATTGAGAATAGAATAGCTAAACCTAATCGAAACAAGTCTATATATACGATAAAATAGGATTCTTTCTCGTACAATCGAGAACTTTCTTTATCGACAGAACGAAAGAAAAAGAATGTTCTACAATGTTATCGTTGGTGGTGGTCGATCATTGAGTAAAACATACAGCTCGTCATTATTTCGAAGACAAAATATTTTTAGAATTCCAATAACAAAGAAAAAAACGTCTAGTTTTCGTTTTTACTTGAAAATAAAAACTAAATTTTCAATTGAAAAAAAAACGACGTTATTTTATTGTTACAATGCGACATCTGTCAAAATATTATTCTCATACAAAGCATTTCAAGACAACAAAATAGATATGAGTCTAAAATAGATATACGAGAGGCAAGGTTCGCTAATTTTTCGGTGGATAATCAGCTTCAAACGGTGATAGAACACTTCGAATAGAATTATTTTGTAAACAACCATTGATAAATTCTTCTTTCGATAATGATTGATTATGATCAATGTCTAATATTCGAAATATATCATAAGCAACACATTCAGCCGAACAATCGCTCATTTTATTTCGCGTAATTGTAAATAATTTTCGTAGTAATTCAATCATTTCACTCGGTTCAATTGTTTCCGAATGATCTTTATCGAATAAAGAAAAAGTATATTGTAATTTATCCGATGGTTCACCAATTGATGTCAATGCATAAGCAATAAGAAATTCTTTGAAATCAATACGTTGATTACCATTATGATCAAATGCTTGAAAAACATTCTCGGCTATGGATTCGACATTTTTTGTCGAGGAATTTTCTAATTCTTTGTAGAATTTAATGAATTGATTTTTATTCAATTGACCATTGGGACAAACAGTAAGAAATTCTCGATACCAACCTTGAATAACATGTGGAGTCAAATGAGTTTGTTTCATTAAATATCGGTAATCATTGAGAGAGAGATCTTCTTCTAATTGATGTTGTTGTTGATTGCCCATGTTGTTGTTTTTTTCTTCTGCGTAAAAACTAAATCTAAAGCAACAAGATTGTTAATGTCAAAAGCGAAGAAAAAAAAATGACGACAAGAAAGAAAAAAAAACGTGTTAATAATAAAGTCTAAATTGATCTTGATTTAATAATACAAGAGGTTCTTTATTAAAATCCTTCCAGATTTAAACACACATATATATATATAAACGCATGCGTGATAAATCTCAGAAAATAACCATCCTACGATTAGCTGTAGGATGATGCTATACATTAGATTTGTCTAATGACAAGAAAAAAAAATGATTACATGACGTAAAATTTATAAAAGACAAATATATGATCTTCATTTATTACATAACGTGATCTTTTCTCACGTCGAATGAGTGTTCATGTGATGGGAAAAAAAAAGATTTTTTTTTCTGTTTCATTGAAGGTTGTTCTATTTGTTGTTAACTGAATCAATAGAACAACATGTTTTTATTTTTTCTTAGTCAAAATATCGTTTGACTTTTGATTTGGATAATAAATCTTGATTCGACATTCAAGGCTAATATGATTTACCTTCGAGATCAATCGACCGTACGTTATCAACGATAGGTAATCGCTCGGTTTATCGATTGACGATGTTAAACAAATGATTGTTTAGTGGCGTTTTTTTTCTCTGCTTCTTTTTTAGAATCGTTCTTCAATGAGAATCATTCTCGTCATTGCAGATGTTCGAATATTAATTTGAGGAATTCAAATATTGATTATTAAATATAGAAGAAAAAAGGCTAAATCAATAAAAAATGAATATTATTTCAAATAATCCAATTCGTCTTTGTCAAAGATCACGAGAATTTCTTCAGTGGATATTTTATTCGAATAATTTACTCGATCATTGGATTGAGCATCTTTGTACAACGAAAATTCGTACGAATTATTTTCATGATTATCTTTTAATTTTTCAAAAACTCATTAATTTCAATGGACAATTGACTCGACTACCATCGATAGACATTCGATCGATACTAATGAAATTACCATTCGAGCAGAAATTTTCCTATGTTAATCAACAGATCGAATGTTATTCGATAGTATATAAAAATCGTTTATCAACATTAATTCACGATTGTAATCAAATGCAAATCAATCATTTAACGCGACAAATTCTCGCTGAATTTCTCTATGCATTAGAACGAATTCAATTCGAATTGCAAACTCGTTCGATAACGTCAAGTGATTCGAATTCAATTGTTAAACATGAAAATTTATCAATGCGTGTGTTATTTTTCAAATATTTTCGTTTATTTCAAACAATGTATTTAAATCCTGATGTCAATGTAAAAGATTTGCAATTCGAATCGATGTTTCGTCGAATTTGGATCTATTGGAAAGAACCGATGAAGATTTTCTTACGGCAATGTCAAGAGAAAAATCTCACATTAAAATCTCGTTGTCGTGCGATTATCTATCGAAATTTAAACGTCTATCCGACAGATATTCGAGCTCTGCCGATTCATTCTCAATTGAAACAATTTCTTTCATTTGATAATCAATTATTTTTTGTATAAAAACACAACACAAGTCTTGCGTTTTCTTTTGATAATAAAAAAAACAATAAATCAATCATAATAGTAGATGTCACTCGATCGATAACTGCACGTGCACATAGACCAATCGTGACGAGAAAACCGTTTCATATTATTTTCATTTCTTGTTAAAATGAAAAAAGGTTCAGTATTTGCAAATAAAAAAGGCCATTTAACTAACGGCTACGGTACGCCGATAAATAGCTCATCGACATCGTCGTCTCTCTTTGAAAATAGTCTTCAACAACAAAATCAACTTGGAACAACGAGAAATTGGCAAAATACACCAACGAATTCACGTCGTCTACCGCCAGCATTCCATCAACAACATCAATTGCTTCATCCAACGAATTCAACAGCGAGCATTCGACCACCACCACTACCGAATCCAGCTAAACCACATACAATTCAAAGTCTTGTTGACACTCTCAACGAATTATTCATTGAATTCGGTATTCCTCATTCGATACGTTATGAGAATAAATATGGTTTCGAAGATATTCTAACGATTCTCGATCATTTAACAAATCCATGTCGATATGAAAATCTTCGTTTTCAACCATTTCCTCCAGCTCCTCAGCCGACGAAACCCGGCGGGAAAATATCTCTGACTGATCGTTGGGCGTATCTCAAGCATGTTCTTCTTACGTATCGTCTTTCGACGCTCGAACAATTAAATCGTATTAAACCTGAGCGAGCCATGTCGAATGAAAACATTCTCATTCTTCTTGAATTACTCGTTCAATTAGTTCAATGTCTACGTCAAAGTGAACGTGAACAAGAACGAATTTTAAGAAATAATTATCTGAGAGAATTTAAATTACTTATGAGACAAATGTTTTGGATCGGACGATATGATCCAGCTGTTATGGAAGAGTCAATGTATGAACTACGACATCATATTTACGCAAAAGATAATTTAGAAATTGTCGATAAACTGAAACATGAAAAACAAATGAATGAAATGAATATCGAACGTGATCAACTGAAACAACAAGTTGAAAAGACAATTATTTTTGTTTGGTTTATTTTCAAATTATCTTTTCTCGAAATTTATTTAGTTCGAAACGTTGAAAATGAGTCATACGGAACTCGACAGTGAATGTACAAGTTTAACAACATTGAATGACACTGATCGCATTGAATTAACTAAAAAACAAGAAGAAATCTCTGATGAACAAGCGAAACTAACTGAATTAACTCAAATAGTCGAGCAAAAAGGTAGAATGATTTGTATCTTTTTTGATTCACTCATTTATTGATTCAATCTAAAGAAATGGATAAGAAACATCTAACCGATCGAAATCAAACTCTGTCCGATCGTCTTTTTTCTCAGCAAACCGATGGCGAACTACAAAAACATATTCGTTCCAATACTGAACTCAAACAACAACATGAAGTTCTTCTTTCGACTTTACTTCTCGAACAACAATTACATACAACTGCATTGAACGAACAAAAACGACTTGTCAAAGAAGTCTCTCGTTTCTATTCATCATCTTTCTCTTTGACATTTTGCAATGAATTCTAGTTACAAGAAATTCTCGCTCGATATCAGATCCTTCTCAGTGCATACAAACATAAAGCTCTACGAGCTCCGCCATCAGCTGTTGATTTCGATTTGAGTGATATTATCGGTGAAACAACATCGACGATTGACAATGACTCAGTCAAGCAAGCACAGATAGCAATTGAAAATCTCACGAAAGAGATTAACGCTCAAGAAATCTCTCTTACACAACAAAATCGTGATTTCGAACAAGAATCGAAAAAAGTTTTTTCTTATTTACGTGAAAACAATTAAGGAGAATCTTCTCTTTTCGTCTAGAAAATTGAAGAACTTCAAGCAGCTGAACGCGAATGGAAAGCAGCGGCGAAGAATGGCCAACGGCGAGCTGCTCAACAGAATGAATTGAGTCGATTTCAACAGGAAACTCGTTTGTTACGAACGAAAATCGTTGATATCGAACGAAAAATCGACGAGAAAAAAGCGGCCACAACTGAATTAAAAAAAGAGTTCGAACGAGTAAAAACTAATAAACGTACGCTGCTCTTTCTCTTATCATTTTCTTCTTTTGAATTAAAGATTAAATCTAGTATCACGGATCTCTTATCTCGTTTCGAGAGTCTAGAAACGAGTTATTTCAATAAAGAAGAAGAGCTACGCAACGAACTTTCGACATTTATCTTCGAACAAACACATTTAGCGCGGACATTTCGTCGTGATGTTGAAGAATTAAAACGTATGCAGCAAGAATATATGTCAAAACTCGATGTACATCTAATTGCACCGTCATTCGATGAACTTATTCAAGAACAAATCAATAAATTCTACTGTACGAAAGACGACGAAGATGATGACGAATATTTTGATAACGAACAAAAATTTATTAGTCAATTAAATAAATTACATGATGAACATGTTCTTTGGGTAAAAAAGAATAAGAAAACATCGAAAACGAAAGCATCGATTCAGGAACGATTTCGTATGTTTGATTGGATTCGCTGATGTAGATTTATGATTTGTTGTTTTTAGAGGAAATTTACGATCGATTACTGGTAATAGATAAACAATCAAACTAGTCTCTCTCTTTCTCGTTATTTTTATTGTAACTCTCTGTCAAATAAATAAATTTATTTTTATGAATCGAATTCAATTCTTTTATCTCTTCGTTTCAGATAGTTTTTCAAAATGACCGACTTAAGTTTTGTAGTTGTAACAGGTATTTTCAATTGAAAGATATCGAGATATTTTTGTGAATTGATAATAATCTATTTCAGTGAGTACAACATGTTACGCTGATCCAATAAAAGATCAATCAGGACCGGCTTTGATTAAATACATGGCAGATAAATCGAACGAAACGTAAATGTCATTTCATTGGAAATATTTTTTTCTCAATATTTTCTATATTCAGTGTACAATGGGTTCACTTAGCATCGACAATTGTATCGGATAATCAAAATCAGCTAAAGGTACACGATTTTCCATTGCAAACAACTTCAAAGAGTTTTGTTTTTCAGGAAACTCTATTGAAATTAACAGACGAACTACGTCCGCATCTTATTCTAACGACAGGCGGGACGGGCATTAGTCCGGATGATATAACACCCGAAGTAAGGAGTTCATCTTCGAGTTTACTCATTGTTTACGTTCTTTGATTTACTTATTAGGCAACACGCGAGGTTATTACAAGAGAAATTCCGGGCATATCACAAACGATGATCGCTAAATCTCTCGCTATTACTCCTATGGCAATGATTTCACGGTAAATAACTCGATAGAAATCAGTTGTCTCAACTGAGAACACATATTTAGGCCGGTATGTGGTGTTTATCAGAAAACATTGATTATTAATCTTCCGGGCAGTAGCAAAGGATGCGTTGTATGTATCTAAATCAAATGAATATGAAATAATTCATTGCTCGAGTGAATAGGAATGCATAGATTTTGTTTATCCAATTCTTCGACATGCTATTGATTTAATTCAAAATCGACGAACTGATGTATCTCAAACTCATTCGTCTATGCAAAAAAAAGAACATTCATGTGGCGGTCATCATCACCATCATCATTCGAGTACGATGATATTGATATTTACTAAAGTTTAAACACGAATTGTTTCAGCGGAATCAAATGTGAAAGGTGAACGAGTACGTCAATCACCATTTCCAATGATCTCTGTTGATGATGCAATAAAGATTCTATTCGAACAAGCGTATAGAATGCCGATTGTAGATAAATCTTTAACTGGTAAAAAAAAGATATTCGCGTGTTTTTATCTAATTTTTTGTTTGTTTGTTTTTCAAAGAATGTTTGGGATATATTTGTGCAGAAGAAGTTATTGCTAAAGATCCATTTCCACCGTTTCGAGCGTCGATTAAAGATGGTTATGCTGTTCGTTTACATTCCGATCGATCTCATCAGCAAATCTACGAGATCGTCGGACGATCAGATGCTGGAGGAGACAGTGTAAAATTCAAGCAAAGAAAACCAGCTGTTCAGTTCGATTCATCGATATCTATTTTCTAGGCAAATACTCCGCTCAAAGAAGGTCAATGTGTTGTGATTAATACAGGTGCTAAATTGCCTGATGATGCAAACGCAGTGATACAAATTGAAGATACACATGTTCATGAATATCATTCGAAGAAGGACGATGCACTTCGAGAGAAAAGCATTCGAATTGTAACAGAATGTTCGATGAATCAAGATGTTCGGTAAAGATTTTTGTTTTGTCGATTGTCGAAGAGAAGAATTTTTAATTAGAAATATCGGTGATGATGTCAATGTCGGTGAACTTGTTCTACCAAAAAATACTCTTCTCGGACCAGCTGAGTTAGGTCTTCTCGCTACTGTTGGTTTACAAACTGTTCGTGTCTATGATAAACCTCGTGTTGTTGTACTTTCAACTGGCAATGAGGTTCGTTGAATCATTCAAAAATCAATTGCTTTTGTTTAATCAGTTGTTTTCTAGTTAACACCAATCGATGCACCATCGACTCAGAATGGAAAAATTCGTGATACGAATAAGATCATGTTAATGAGTGCATTACAGAATTTGAATATACCGTTCGTCGTCGATGGTGGTACGGCGAAAGATGAGTAAGTCGATTTGAAGATCGTGTGGAAACGAAAGACGATTGATAAATTTCAGTGAAACATCGGTGATACAGAGTCTGCAATCAGCTTTCGAAGTAGCAGACGTTGTTATTTCAACGGGGGGTGTGTCAATGGGAGATAAAGTAATTTTTTTTTCGATAAGGAAATATTCGCTTGTGTTTTTTTTTCGTTAGGATTTTATTAAATCGATATTAGTTAAACATTTTCATGCTTCGATACATTTCGGTCGCGTGGAAATGAAACCTGGCAAACCAACAACATTCGCTACGTGTGAAATCAACGGAAAGAATAAACTTTTCTTCGGTTTACCAGGTATTTCTTTCATATCTTCGATATTTTTATTTTTTCAAAAACAAAATCAACACATTTTCATAGGCAATCCGGTGTCGGCTTTTGTTAGTTATTGGTTATTCGTTGTACCAACATTGAAATCTATGATAGGATCGATGCAACCGCAACATCCAGCAATTCGTGTTCAAGTAAACTTAGTTTTCTCCAATAAGAAGCAGTGAATACAATTCGCAATCTATTTAGCTCAATCAGCCGATTGAACATCTCGATTTTCGACCTGAATACATTCGTGTTATTCTCGAATGGTCGACGAAAACCTCGTTGCCAATCGCTTGTCTAATCTCATCATCAGGCAATCAATGCAGTTCACGCCTACTCAGTGTACGCAATTGCACAGGTCTCGTTCGTTTGCCGAGCAAAACCGATGTTGATCCAACATTTTTTAATCTAAATCAGGACGGTCACGGTCAAGTTGTTGATTGTTTGCTTTTATCTTTATAAAATTGCTTAATTACGTCATTAAACCTTTTGCATAACATGACTTTTAGTTAAATGTCAAGCGTGATTTTCAATGATGCTGATACAATCACCACCAAAACGTATTTATTCGCGTTCAAAGAGATTGTTAACAGAACAAATAATAGAAGAGGAAAAAAAAATGTTCGATATTTTCATTCGTTTGAGAATTAATTTTGGAACAGAAGTCAAATCCATGCAGTGTAGATTTCGAATATTTGACATATTGAAATCAATAAAAAACGAAGGAAAAACTCAAAGAAATAATCTAAATCGAGAGATTTGCCATTCATTGAGGACGGAAACCGCCTCCAACAAGAAGAGATAAATATGCTGACAATGCATTTGCATTGAGCATATTCATGTTAACAAGTGCATTGTTATTCAGATTTAAATTCGATGTATTCGCATTGGTATTCGACAATTTCAAGCCAAGTGGAAGGTAGGTCGATGGAAATTTCGTTTGATTCAATGCTAAACGTTGACTACTTGTCGATGAAATCGGAGATTTTTTCAAGCCCATGACTTTTTTGATATTTTCTTCGAATAAAATTGTTCCTTTCGATTTGGATAAATGTGTTGAATCTTCGAAACAACCACGAATATCGTGCGAGATATTCGGATGAGCAATGATGAAGACTTTCAATTCAGGCGATGCCATTGCTTCAAATAGAGAAAAAGAAAAACATTTCAAACACAAGAAACTAAGGCAAATATTTGAATGAACCTTGCAGGAGACAATTGAGTTTCTCGGTTTTAATTCGACTTTCTTCGTTTGCTTGTCGCGGAAAGATAAGTGAAATGTAGACTTCCGATTGTGGACTGACAGTTTTCGTTGTGACAATTAATTCTTTGATTTGTTCGCTAACTTCTTGTTCAGTTAGTTTATCTCGATTGAGATCGTTCGAACCAATATGAAACATTCTTTAGATAGAAAAAAAACCAATGATATTGAAATCGATTTTCAAAATATCGTTTTTACATCTTTTTCGTTCCAATAAAACGAGTTGTTTGAATGAATTCAAGTGCTTGAGCAACACGTTTACCTCGCTAGAAGATTTTTCAAAACAAAATCAAAACTCGAAGAAAGAAAATAAAAACAAATTTCACCATCGTTTTTATGTAAGTTTTTCTTTCGATATCAAATCGTGCTGGATCAAGATATTTCAAAATCGAATCTCCAATAAGAACATTTTCGAACGTAAGTGTTCGTTCAGCTCGATACTTCATCGTTGATTGATGGAATTTACTCGATGGCGTAGTTTCTTGAATAATATGATTATTATTCTGAGCGAGTGTGTAATTACATGTTGAACTATTTGATGACAAGTCTTCAAGGACAAAAATAAACGGATTAACAGAAAACTTTTTTATATTCAAAACAAATCGTAATATACCGTTGTTATTGCAATCGATTGTTTTGATATTATCGGTTAATTTTTCTGCCAAAGCTATTTCACTTAAACGTCGTTGAACGTATTCACAAATTTTCGATTCCATCGTATTTTCTAAATTTAATACTTCATAAATTAACAACGTTAATTGTTGTCGAAGTTTCGAACAATTTTCGCATGTTGACAAGTTCGTTTTCATCGACGAATCGCCACCACCACCACCAGCAATCACATCAGTCGAACCTGTTGCTGTTACAATTGGATCTTGAATAACATTAGCTAGAGCTGCATGCACCGCTCGACTTAACGATGATGTTCCCGTCGTCAACTCTATAATTATATAGCATCTAAAAATATGCAATCTAACGAAGCGTGTAGCCGTATTACCCCGATGTCCTTTAAGAACTTTTTTTGTTTCATTTTGCTGTTGTTGTTGTTCGTTCGGAATGAAATTCGTTGAAAAAGCATTTTGATTTTGATTTAAATGAGATTTATCATCAATCGTCGACATCGATAGAATAAATCGATCGTGGTTTAGATCTTTTATAGAAATCTTATTTGAAGTTTACACTCGTAGAGAACTGAATCAATTATATAAGAATGTTTCGAAACGCGCGAGTTCATAAATCTTTTCTTTTTCAAGTAATTAATTAATCAAAGCAAACAAGAAATACAACGTGTGTGTGTGTGTGTGTGTGCATGTGAATATATATTTACACAAAAAAATCTGTTTTTCCTTATATTGAAACTGAATTTGTTGAATTAAAAAATTGTAGACGAATTTTTTTCTTCGTCGTATTATCAGTTATTGTTTTTATAATTGGTGCTAGACTTGTTTGATCAGCATCAGCACATTTGTATGCTGCTATTGGTTCGTTTGAACAACGTTTTCGACGTTTGTGAATAGCTATATGACTGAATGAAATGGTTGACGAACGATGTGTTGTCTTTTCGCAATGGCAAAATGTTTGTTTGAATGTATCTCGAAATGCTCGAGACATAAAACAATAGAGAAGAAAATTAACCGAATTGTTAATCAATGCGAGTACATCGAATGTATCACCTAGGTTTGAAAGAAGAAGAGAAAACAAGAGCAGGAAGATTGCCATTTCATGATTTATGTTTGAGAATAACCTACCGAGATGATTATAGATTTGAAAGTAATATTTTGAATGATTTTTTGAAAGAAATGTTAATAATAATAAAGCGCCTTGTGGTACTTCAGTAACAAGAAACAGAACACAAACAATAACCAACATTAATGTTGTGCGACGATTTTCTTTATCACGTCGTCTTCCACGTATTCGTCCATTGGGCGTCGCATTGCCTGTTACTGTTGATGAATGTCGATGTAGAATAACCGATTGTTTCAGCGCTTGTCGTAATTGTTGAATTAAAAGAAAACTGAATAGTAATAATAAAATACATGGAATTAATTTAAATATAACGCTATGTAAAACGAAGACGGTTTCACGTAATGATAATGATTTACTAAATGCTGTTTCTTCGAAACTATAAACAAGTTGAATATGAGAATCAATCGGAGATACTGTTGTATCATTGTAATAGACTTGAATGATTCGATGTTCGACATAAGATGGCACGCAGAGTAGAGTCGAAATGAGAACAATGACAGTGACACCGATGAGTGATCGTTCGGGCGCAGATAAATATCCACTCAAACTTTTACACCGAAGGAAGACATAACGAAAAGCAGCGAGATAAACAGTTAACCTATTTGAAGTAAACAAAAGAAAGTTCTTTTTCATTTGCTTGAATTAATTTTCTATAGAAAATTTATAAAAGAAAAATTAACATCGACTTTCATGATTTAATCAACGAGAAGAACAAGACGATCCTCAGATTTGATTGTATATTATTAGTTACGAAAAAATTTTGAAAACAATTTTTTTTCCTGTAAACAAAAAATTTCCGTTACGGATTAAATCAACATCAATGCATTTAAATAGATCGGCTAGGCTTAATTAGTTTTCTTTTCCTTTTTTGTTTCTTACCATGTACTAATGCAATGCAATGTTAGTGTAAATAATTTATGTATCATGAAAAATTTCACTTGAAAATACGATGTAAAATCAGGTTCACTTTTCGATTCAGGCTTTGGCAGACAATAAAATATAATGACAGCTGGAAGAACAAACAGCATTTTCAATAAGTCTGAAAATGCTAATGATGTTAAAATTGTGTTTGTTGATGAGCGCATGAGAGGACGTGTTAGAACGATAATATTAAATAAATTACATGTTAAACCAAATATACAAACAAAACTCGAGATAATGCCGTGATAATTACGATAGATAGCACGATAACGATCAAGAGCGAGATTTTGAGTGTCATCATCGTCGAGCATTGGATGAGGAGTCGAAAGCAGATCAACTGATTCGTTCAGAAGATTTTGAATGATTGTGGATGATGAATAAGACTGATTTGATATCATTTCCAAATACGGTTCAATCAATAAAGCTTTGAAAAAAAAGTCAAAGATAATGAGAAAATATCTTTGTGTATATACGTATATATATGTGTCTGTCTGTCTGTCTGTCTATCTATCTCTGTTTTTTTATTCAGAGAATGAGAGCGAGACAGAGAGAGAAATAAATTCATTGAGAAAAAGGGCATCATGTAATTCCACGTTCAATTCTTTAACAAGAATGATAATCTCTCATGTTTGTTTTCTTTATCTTTTGTTAATGTAACATTCTTTTTCTCTGTGTTTTCTTTTCTTTTCTTCTTCTTCTTCTACGGATGGCATAACAGAACTTTGATCGACAAGAATAATGTGAACAACAGTTCTATTAGCGTTGAAGACAAAAAGGAAACTTTAGTTTGTTTTGTTTATGTGATAATATTCCCATTGATTGTTTATAGTTGACTTAACATTCTCTGACAGATCACATTCGTTATCTCTGATAAACAAATGAAAATAATCTTCTAATGTTTAATATCGTTTTGGAATATCACGCAATTAACTAAACTATCGTCGAGTACAAAACATAAAGAAAAACAAGTCATTAAAAGATTTGTCTAAAATAACTAAAATGACAGATTATTAGCTGAATTGTGTCTTCTTTTTCTCTCTCTTGCTCACTCTCACTAATACAGCCAGTTTATCTGAATTAATAAGTTTATTTAGCGTCACAAATGTCAAACGAAATTACTTACGTTCAAGAAATAGTTCTTCCATCGGTTTTGGAAAAATAAAAGTTCTTCTAGTCACCAAAAATAACTTTGATTTTATTACTTTTTTTTTCTTCTCAATTCTAAGAACTCTTCAAAGTGAAAAACTCGACGTAGATATGAAAATATATATATATAAATAAAATACTTTTCGATTAACAAATCGGCCGTTCTTACTTTTCTTCTTTTCTACTTTATATATTTCCTTTTTCTATATCCGACTTTGAGATGACGGAAAGAAAACTGTCAATACTAAAGAGTGGGAGATGTCATTTCATCGTATCGAAAATAGTAATCAACATCAATGTTCTAATTGATCTACTCAAATTTCAAATATCAATCAGCATCTGTTGTCAGTACAAAAAGAAACTCAAAAACAATTCTCATACAAATCGTAATCGATACGTTACCTTCATTCTTATGTTCGCATCGATAGAATGACGGAAGAACGAAAAAAAACTACGGTGGATTAAGCAAACAAGGGAAAATCCATTAAATCTACTTTGAATGCTTTCTGATTTTATGTATTAGTATTCGTCTATCGTACTTTATTATCTCGTACAAGAATATAAGGACACAGAAACTCGACTACGCAGTGATGAGAAAGACGTAATTTAAAATAAAAAAAAAGACAAAAGGAAAAAAATTTAATTTCATCTTTCTACTGAAGAGATTCTCGATAAAAAAAGTGAAATACTTCAATATTTATATCCGTTCGTGTCCTTTTCTAAATTAAATAAAATTTTCAATGTGTCGTTAATATAAGCATCTGTTAACTTCATTGTTTTAAAAGAACATCTTTTTATTTTTTCTCTCATTTAATAAGTCGAAGGAAATAAATCGTATGGCATAGACGAATTTCCGAGTTAATCTTTTTCTATGCGAATTCTCGTTATTTTTATGCAATAAAAAATCATGTGAATCGATTTAAAAAAGACTATTTACAGTTGAATAAATCAACATATATATCTTACCATTTTGTCTTTATCTTTTTCTCTCACTCTGTGTGCTGTCTGTTTGCATCAAAATTTCTTTTGTCAAAGTAAAATGGCATAGAAATGAAAAATTTGCTCGGTATACCGGAAGGTATACTAGATCTATTGTTTTTTGTTATTGAATAGAAAAAAAAAAGCTATATACTAAGGGCAATTTTTCGTGCATGTGTTGTTCTACCTGGTCAAGAAGAAGTTCATTTGGTAACATGTTTCAATAAAATAAAAATCAATCTGAAATAAAAGATAGGCTGACTGACAACAATTGGGCAATTGAGCATGAAAAACACCGATTATGACTTGCTGTTTTCTCGTTCTCGGTCTCTTGCTCTCTCTCTCTCTCTCTTCCTCCCCCTCTCTCTTGTTGTCTCTTTTCAGCGACTGTAACAAGTGTAACGTAGAAAGAAGGAAAGGAAAAAAAATAAATAGAATTTGCCATCTAGTTTCTTTCTTTACTATTATTATTATTATCAAGAATTGTTCTCTAGTTCTTTCTTTCTTTCTCTTCTTCTTCTAACAACAAAAAAAAGAAGAAAGAAACCGAAGAAGAATTGGCCTAGTACAAAGTGCTTCATTGGGTTGATTTGCTGATTGAAATATAACAATAATGGAATTTGTGTCAGATAGAACGTCTTCTTGTCATATTCGAGTGATAAGCATAGTGAAGAAAAAAAAGAGAAAGTCAACACGTAAATCTTGGCCGCTGTCAACACAACGGAAAACCATCGAAAGACTTATTTTTTTTCAAACGAGAAATTTATTTTGGTTTCTCATCATTTTTCTATTAGACTTTTGCATGTTCGAACAAATTCATTTATGTACATCGAATATTGATTTTGTTTTTGATGAAAATCGATCTATATTTAGATTAAATTCGACAGTATCTTTATTAACAAACAAATTGCTACAAGAGAAATCCTTCTTCATTAAACTCGTTGACATTAATAAAAGTATCTATTACAATGAGGACATAATATAGCATCCATATACAATAGGTGTCTAATATTCATTGAAAACGAACTCATTTCGAAGCAAAGAAGTCATTGAGAAGTTATGTTATGAAGACGAGAAAGAAAATAAGAAATAATATCAGAGTGAAAGAACTTTTTTTTTAACATTCTTTCCTCGTACATTTAGGAAATCAGTTGAGAAAAAAAAATGACGAGAATGTAATGCTTTCTAATTTAAAAAAAAACAAGACATCAATTTTTAATCACTATCGAATCAATCAAATCAAAATTCTTTCGGCTTCATAATTATAGACAAGTATAATAAAAGAAGAAGAAGACGAAGAAAAAAAAAACAAAATAAGAACTCCTTACTTCTGACATAGATATGTTCTATCTTATTTCTTGGAATATAAATCATCCATTTAATTAATAGACTTTGCCATTCTGTCTAAACTTTGCACTTAGAACATATAGATATATCATTACATCTTTAGTTTCAATATTCATTATGATGAGCTTTATAATAGACTAGAAATGATTTATAGCGAAAATAAAACAATTTGTTCCGTTTTTTATGAGAATATTATTGATCATGGGTATTAGTCGTTTGAAATGTCAAAAGGAAGAGAAAAGAGCAGAGAGTGCTGTGGGTGTTTGGGTACCAATCAATATATTTTTGTTTTTCTGAACAAATAGAACTGATTTCTCTTGGCAATCCGAAGAAGTCGAATGTTCCTAACTGCGTCTCGAGGCATGATGGCACGACAAAAACATTTTTTTCAAGTGACTTAACAATTTAATTTGGTTAAAACTAAACAACTGACTTCTGCTAAGGTTATGAAAATTTACTTGAAATAAGTATTAATTTACATTCGATAAATTCATTGACCTATATTTAACGAAACTTGATGACATAGTTTCATATGTCTAATTGAAAAAAGATCATCTGTAATCTGTAACGAACGTTTTTATGTTTTATTTAATTAAATTTCTTCGTTGTCTAAAAACAAATACAAAACAAACGCCTAGCGAGATTTACTATGTGAATATCCGTAGAAGAAATAAATAAATAAAGAAATAACAAGAATACAAATATATGCAAACCAATCATGAACATCTTGAAAAACCATGAGAAAAATAAATATGTTAATATTTATCAAGGGTATTAACGGAAAACCTGGACATTGAAAGAGAATTGCTTGAGTAGATTGTTTCGGTTTTAACAAGCAGAAAGTCAGCATTAAAATGCAATCAATTATTAAACAAGTAATTAGAAGAATGAAATGAAAATAACTATCATGATGATATTTATGTATAATAAGGATAGCTAAGAATGATGTGTTGAGGATAAATAGGATAAGTAATAGAATTGCAGATTTTCTCGGCGACAGAAATGAGTCAAGTGTAGATAAGCAGCGGCCAAACATTGAACGAACTACTCGTGTTAAGAGTGGATCGCCGTTTAATTGAACATTTGCTACTTCGGCAATGTTCGGATCATTTTCATCGTTGTTTAATGCAAACAACTCGTTTTCTTCGTCGTTATTTTCTTGCAACAAAACAACTCGATATGTGTTTTCGTGATTATATCGTTCATAAATCAAACCAATCGAAACACCAGCATAACTCAATAATGCCGATATGTCAGTAAAACCAATTAAATCCTAAATAGATCAACGAAAAAGAAAAGGAGAAACCATTAATCTAATCAAAACAGAATTTCTATCGTTACTTTGATATCAAAAAATGTACTCAAACAAGCGATTATCGAACAAGCTAGACACGTTGCGATTATGGGTACATGCCGAGTTTGACTAACGAAACTCAATCGACTTGGTAGGAGTCCATCGATTGACATTGCGTATCTATTGAGAAAAACAATATTAGTTTTTTTTCTTTCTTTCTTATTCTAGAAGTTTTACATAATACGTATTGTTCCATAGGTACCCGAGAGAAGATTTCCTCCTGCACTGAAAACAATAGCAATCGATATAATGTATCTCGTCCAGGGCCATTTCGATAGGCTATATGCATGAGCAAATGCTGATTCCGTGTGAATTTTATCGTAAGAAATTAGATAAGTTAATGATGATTCAGCGAATGAATAGAGTAGAGCAACGAGAAGAACGGATATGAGCGTAGCACGTGGAACGTTTTTCGATGGATTTTGTGCTTCTTCGATAGCGATTGTTGCCATTTCAAATCCGACATAAGAATAAATTAATAGCGAACTTCCACGAAATAGACCTTGAAAACCAAATGGCAGAAATGTTTGATAATTTTCTCGTTGTCCAAGAATAAATCCTGTGATGCCAATAAATATCAATGCACACATATTTAAAATCGTCAAACTGTTCGTTAGATACTTCGAATTTTTCAAACCAACAAGCATTGATAGAATTAAAAAAATTGTCAAAACAAATGCTAAGAGATCTGGATATTTAGCAAAAGGTGTAGGTGCATTTGCCCACGAGATATATTTCATAATAAACGAACTAATTTGATTATCAAATAGAGCATCAAAATACGCCGACCATACGCGTGCACTTACGCTCAAACCTGTTAAACCTCCAATGATAGAACTAAATCCCTAAAGGTAATTGTGAATATGAATATCCAATAGACGGTAAAATGAAATTACCACGAGAAAAGCAAGAAGTTCACCGAGTGATTCATAAATGAAAATATAGGACGAACCGCCTCGTGGTATTCGAGCAGCGAATTCAGCGTAACACAATGCACCTAAATCGAATGTTAAAACAAAAATCGTAGACGTATTTTCTTTCGATTACCAAATAAACAAGCACAAGCAGCTAGTAAATTTGAAATAACGATTGCTGGTCCAGTCGAATTTTTAGCTACAACACCGCTAAGCACGTAAATTCCCGAGCCAATCATCCCGCTGACACACAAAAAAATTAAATCGAACAAATTCAAACATCGTAACAGCGGAGTATCGAGATCATTCGCTAGATTTTGTTTCGTTCGAAATAAATTTCGTATGAATCTCGTCATTGAAATCTAAAAACTAAAATATCCGTTCGATTCTCCGTCCGTTCAATAACATATGTTAGTAAGTTCGATTTCGTTTTCGATGAGAATACATTTATTTGATTATTAAAGACATGCGAGTTTACAGAGACAAATATTCATTCAAAATTCGCACGCACACACACACGACACACAAATATAAAAGGAAAGAAAAGGCGTGTTTCGTTTTTTGTAATTCTAAGTGAAAAAAAGATCTGCACAAAAGGAAAAACAACTGATTTGTTCTTTGTTGGATTAAAATGATTGACATTCATCACAGCTCTTCATGCATAAATACTGTTCGAAATGAGATTTCTAAATTTTCGATGAGAATAAGTTCGACTGTTCAAATTCAAGTTGACTATCACTATCATCATCATCGTTAAAATTAATCGTTGCACTACCATTCGTTGGTTTCAATGATTTCATTCGATGATTATCTGTTTTGCCATTTGCTCGTACATCGTCATCATTTTCGAGTAGATCATATTCATTGAAATCTCGATAACGTCGTTTCAATATCGACCAAATCAATGCCGATTGAAGAAAAAGAAATATGCATACAAACAGAGCAAACCAAACGAACATAACGGTAATTAATAAGATTGAAGTATGACCTTGTGGCCAAACCCAATAGGGATCTGTCGAAGGAAAATAAAGAATAAAACCAGCTGCGTAGAACCTTACAGAATAAAAAAAAAGTACAATCAATCTTTTTTTGAAAAATTTTCTTTTCTTTACCAAATGCCTTGCAAAAATGTTGCTGCAATTCGGCAATAGGTAGCTAAGATTTGATTCTGTCGATTGTATTCCCAGACACTGGCAATGAAACAGAATGCAATATTGTAGACTAATAATGTGTGAACATGAATATCGACGTCATCTCGACCATGCAGATGAAAATGAAATAGAAAGCCTTCGACACCAAATGCGAATATATTCGCAAGAAACTCGATGCCTCTCGGGAGATTGTATCTTGCATGAACGAGAATTTCAATGAGAGAAGCAAAACCAAATGAGAAAAACATCACGATATGTTGAGCATTGACTTCGACGAATGTCCAAGCCTTTCGATTTAGTGTCGGATTATATTCATGTTTGAGACCTGTGACAGCTTCGCCGAGTATTCCGATTGTAACGCAAATTAATTTGAAATAGGACTCAATGGGTATTTGTCGAAGAGACGCCGATGGACAGCAGAGACATGAGAATGTTGTTGAAGATTGATATAAGATCGGTTTACGAGATTTTTTTGTCGAATGTCGAGAATGAAAATGCTTAACAGCTGTACAGAAACCCCACCAGATGGCAAACAAGGCAAAAAATGTGCCAGGAAGTACATGTCCCATCAGCGTACCCATGATGATGATGATGACTTAAAAGATCTGAAGAAAAAAAATATATTAAAATAGAAAATTAAATATCAATAATTATTGGTTTTTGAATGGGATCATAACGAAAATTGCATGTCGATGCATTGACAAACGTTGTCGATGAGTCGACTTTTTTCCCGTAAGATTCATGGATATGTCCGAAAACATGAAGTTTCGGTCGAATAATTTGAATACGTTCGTGCAAAGCTTTGCATCCGACATGTTGCTTTCGCATTGTTGAATCGAGAATACCATACGGTGGCCCGTGAGTGATCAGAATGTCGGTATCAGTTGGAATTTGATCCCAAACTGCACGAATTTCGTCACTATCACGCGGAAGATTGAATGCCCATTGGCAAAATTCTGGTTGCCATGGACTTCCGTAGAATTTTAATTGACTTATCGGATCGATGAATTCCTGATCTTCTAAATAGATAATTCCGTAATCATTTTTCAATGATTCATCTTTGAATTGATTGATAATTGCATCGCTATCTTCTTTCGGATCATGAAAACGATTCCAATGCTGTTCGTAATAATCACGTTGAAGAAGAACATCGTGATTGCCAGCAATGAAAATTTTCAAACGAAATTTCTTCAATTGTTTTAATTTGTCCAAGAAATCCGTTAATTCACGTGTTGATCCACGTTTCGAAAAGTCACCGGCATGAACAAGAATATCACCGTCGGGAAGATCGAAATCGTATTTCGAATGTGTATCCGATATGCAAACGATACGTGTCGAATGTCGTGCGCTTGTCATCTCTGATAAAAAAAGATGAGAAAAGTTTTATTTGACTAGCAAGCATTTGTATTTATATACTGACGATTCAACTTTTGCCATAAAAGGCAAATAATACTTGATGACAACGTTTGATATATAAATATTTTTTTATAATCTATCACATCACTCATTCTATGGCCAATCAAGATACTCAAAGAAAAAAAAACATAAATTGTCCCATAATCATCTAATGACATCTGTTGATCGAAGATCTTTTGAATTCATCAAGATACGTACACGCGAAATATTCAATTCTTTTTTTTTTACGTCTTTTCTTTACATCTAGTTACATCACCGAAATCTATTCTATAGACTTAATCACATATTCTTTCATTCAAAGACTTTATTCGTCTATTGAATATGTTCCTGCACATTGGCATTACATCGAGATCAATTAGTGTTGAGAAAAAAAAAGAGTGAAGGGAAGAAGAAAAAGAAAACGAAAACGACATAACTTATACTTTTTTTGAGAAGGAGAAAAACAGTACAAATGCAGCCGGTTGGTTTCATTATATATCTCACAGTAAGTCGTCAAATAATTAGAGATGAAAAAGAAACTCGTTGTTTTCTTTTATTAGAATTTCGACCGTTTGATATTTATTATTTAATTTTTTGCACTTCAAAAGGAGACGAAAGTAGGTGAAAATATACGAGACAAGAAATGTGTGTTCATTTCAAATTTAGTAGGAATTAGATAATTATTTGCATTTGCCAGCAGTTTCGATTGGCACATCGCGTTGTTCGGGTTCTTCTGGTCGATATTCTTTTTTCCAATTGAATTTCGGTGAGTAATTACCATCGGAACCGTTGCATGAAAGGTGTATCGGTGCTAATTCGTAGAATGTTTCTAAGATCGAAGTTGTCAATGGTGTCCAGCGAATTGATTGATAATTTTCGAATACTGTTTGATCATCCGACGTTTTCGAATAGTCAAATCTGAAAACGAAAAACAGCGAACTCAAATCAACAAAAGTCATTTTTATCAATACTCTTTCATCGTGCGAAAAAATCCATTCAAAGCATCGTCTCGAACGCTTGTTTTGCATAATTCGAGATCACTCCGAGGATAATAATGCATGTAATTGACACACATTTCATCGCTTATACCATAGCCACCGAATGTCATATTAGTTCGAGTTTCTGTGTTGTAAATACACGTGTGCAGGATCACGTCTCCTCGTTCAATACGAACAGGTTCGGGCAGAAGACGAATCTCTTGAAAATGCGGACTATAATGTCGGTCGATATTCAATACGATGATATCACCATTTTTCTTGACAATTCGTGTGAAGGCCTGAATACCTGTGAGATGCGTGTGTAATTGAGACGCGAATACCGTGATGCCATTACGTGGTAAACTCACTTGAGTGCATTCACTCACACAGTAGCCTGACACACGAAAAGATGATGCTTTCGGTGGAATCGAATTCTTCGGATTATATTCTAATCCGACTTCCATGATAGCAGCATCGTATTGACGTAATTTCGATGTGTAATATAATCGGATGCCTGATTGATCGATGATACCTTTGCGTAGATAGGGATTATTGAAATGAACTTCTAAGACGAGATAACGGGATGTTTTCGAACCGCCGATATAACCGCCGGCTTCTTCTGGATAGGTGAAATTCGTGGCACCGAACGCCCATGCGCCGACAACACGACGACATGGTGTCAAACCCATCGGTTTCTGTTCGCTGGTGCACACGTCATTGTAAGCCGGAATTTCCATTTGTGGATCGACATCACAATGGAATAATTCCATGTGATGAACGATGCCTTCACTTTGAGGAGAGATGATGCCGTCGAAACGAATGATATGATGAGGTTTCGACATGATCTCAGCTGGTAATTCGAAACGTGTACACCAATAGGTTGTTTCGATGTTCGGTATGAGAACATCTTGATTGAGAAAATCGAGATGAGGATCGGCATTATCAACCGGTGGAAATGTAACCTATTGAAAATGAGTTTCGTTTGTCGTTAGAATGAAAAATTGAGTTTTGTTTTTACTTGACTTTTAAGTAATTGTACACGTTGTAGTGTCAAACTCATTCGTTCTTCATTGACTTCAATTGTTTTTCGTTGTTTAAATTTCTGAAAATCATCTCGTGCCATTGTGCCTGTCAGCAAATGTGTTGTACCATGATCAATAATATAATTTCGTTTTTGTTCATCACACGTATCCAATGGTCGAATAATCTCGATAGTAAATCGTTTTTTCTTTCCTCGTTCGAGATTCTCAGCTTTTATTATTCGATAATCTAATTTCATATTTTTCTCTGGCAAATATAAATAACTATCTTCATCCGTATATCCATTATATAATTTCAAATCATCACCAAATACAATAACGTCTAACTGATCGGTGTCTAAATCATGATTTGAAAATGCTAATATCCCACTATAACCAGTTAGTAATGTGACTGTCCATCGAAAGATTAATGTATTTTCATCGTTTTCATAATAATCCCAATCTAAAGAACTATCCAATGGTGGAGATAAGATCACTGAATATCGTAAATCATCGATGGAATTCGAATTTCGTGGAAAAAATCGATATGAAAACGAATATTCAATTAAAATCCAACAAACAAAAGCAACTAGTTTTGTCTGTAACATGTTGACTGAATGACACGAACACAGAGAAGAAGAAGAAAAAAAATAAATGATGACTGTTTCCTTTTATGATTGTCTTCGATTATCAGTTAATCAGTATTCAATGAGATCAAACACGACAATAAATCATCAGGAACACATATGTGATTTTTTTTTCTCCATTATTGTTACTCTTATTCAATCACAAAAATCATCTCTTTTGTTTACATCCCGACATGCACAGATATTAACATCCGGTCTACGGCGAACAACAATGTAGCTTTAGTCAATGTTCTTCTACTTGAAAAAACGAAGAAAATCTTTTTTTTTCTCTCCTGTCACCTTTCTATTGACACCAAATAAACAGTTAATACGAGCGATTCAAGTGTCTTTGCTTTGCTTGAAATCCTTTTTCATGTATTCGATGGTGTATTTAGTCCACAAACCTTCTGATGATTCGTTAAAACAACAACATATAACATACGAAAATTGAAGCTTACTCAATATATTTATATATATATATATATCGGTATTCAATATGAAATGAGAGTATATCAATAAAAAAATACCGGAGAGCAGTAAAAATTTACTTGTCCTCGCCTTAATGCAGCTCAGCTTTCTGATCATATAAGAAAAAGAAGAATATTTGTTTAGGATGAATTTATTATTTTTTTTGTTCGAATATAAAAAGAGAACGCCAAGCAAAACGAAGCTTTTATTATTAAATAAAAAAAACGAACTTAAAGCTAAAAAAAGAGAGAAGAAGAATAATAATCAACACTTGAAAGCAGTTTTCTTTCCTTTTTTTTATTTCTATCTGTTAATCATCAATTTTTGACGTATTTATTTTTCAAATCTAGTAGTAAAATCGTCAATCTTTCATCATCACCAAACAAACGCCTTCGCTGTCTATGATTAGTATCACTATAAATTTCATCCACATTACAGACATACCGCTTTCACAATGATATACAACGGTCGTTGGACGCCACCTCATCATTGGCCATCATTGATCCGCTCTCCGAGCTATTATACCGATCGGGTAAATATAAAATAAAATGAAATTCTTAATTTGATTTTTCTTCTTCTTCTTTCATCTTTCTCTTTTTTTTTACATTAAATGAGAACGTATGAATGAAGCTTTTAAAATGTCCGAATGGATATAATGCAAATAAGATGCATCTTTAAGAACGTACTTGAACCGAAAATCTGAGTGAATTGAAATGCGAAATCGACGAGCACACGGATTTCGTTGTTTTTTCTCAATTAGACACTAAGAGTTGGTTAATTATCAATTTTGATTGTATGTTCGCTTGTTGTTATTTCCAGTCTATGAATGCAATTTATGTCAACAATTTTTTTCATCTCACTTACAGTACCCTTTCAGTCCAACGTAGAAAAGAACGGCGAAAATGAAAGAGAAATTTTTTTCATTTCTTTTTACAGTTTATATTTCTTTTTTTTTCAATTTTTTTTTCGAGTGAGAAAGAAAGAGAGGGAGAGAAAATCGAGTCTGGCATGAATGGGCATATGTTTTTTTGTGGTAACGACTATCAATGACTTTACCTTTAACAACGAGTAGATCATTTAGACACTAAGTATACTTTCAAACGGTAGAAATTGATTTTTTTTCGATTATGAAGTTAATGGCAAGATCTCGTTTTTTTTTTCGTTGACTATTTTTTTGTTCATTCTCGTTTATTTAGAGATTGAGCAGTTTATGGTTTCTTGTATTGGCTACAATTGCTTTAGCTCTTTCAATAATTGCATTGATTATCGTTTTTGCTGTTGAACATTCTTGGTTTCAAGATAGTTTCGATGGAGCAACACCTGTTATTCGTTATGGTCTTTGGCGTGTTTGTTTCAATGAGAGTACTGCTTGTGATAGTTGGTTTGCGACTAGTGGACCATTGAGTATTCTCATAGATCGACGATTGAATGCATCACGAGGTAGAAAAAAAAAACGCGCATGTTTGTTATAAAAATCAAATGTATATATTTTTCTCTTTTGTATTATTTACAAGCGGGTATTAATGCATGGCAAGCCCTTGAAATTATATTTCTGTTTCTAACAGTAGCAACATTCATCACTGCTGTAGCTTCTCTCATCTTTTATGGAATTCGCAATAGTCTACACTACTATTCAGCTGTTCTAGCTGCGTTTTGTGTTTGGTTAGCCGGTAAAAATCTTTTCTTGCTTTTTCGATTGTCTTTTTTAATGTTTTGTTTAGCGAGCAACGGTGTTTGTACTCTGTTTGTTTTCGGTTTTGCTGTCTTCAATGTTTCTCAAGCACCACGTGAACTTGACTGGTGTTTTTATTTAAATATCGTTGCCGTTATACTCGCCGTTCTAGCTGCGATACTTCTATCGGTTTATGATTGTCTCTTAAAGAAACCAAATAAGTAAGTTATTTTTGTTTTCGACTGTTATGAGCACACGAATTGATTATTTATTTTAAAAAGAACGATAGATGACGATGACGCAGTTATCGAAACATTTGCTGATTTGAATGGTAATCCAGCTGCACTCACTCCATCGACGTTTGTTATCGTTCGACGAAATAAAAATAAACGAAATAAACCCTATGATTATCCGCAAATTCTCTATCCAAATCATTATCAACCACCTGCACCGATAACATCAAACGAAATCACACGTACTGAATATGTCACAAATACGAATCAACAACAAAAACTAACACCTTACACATCAGTCACAACAGTTCACGAAAGCACAACAAATCAACAGCAATTATCTTCACCACCGCCGCCGCCGCCATTACCACCAATACCTAAACCTCAAACTCAAGCGTTAACATCCTATCGAACTTTCGATTATCAACCAACGAATCTCGTCGCTTCACAATCAGTCACAACGATTGCACCAACACAATCCTATCGACCCACATTTCCCATTTATTCATACCAACCATCATCAAATTGGCATCGAACAGGTACAAATGTTCTCAACCGTTCGATAGGCTATGCATCCGAACCAACACAGGATTACATTCAACGAGAATATCATTATCCAATTCGAACGAATTTCAGCGAACTAAAACGTGAACCTCGTATTCTACACTATTACACTGGTTATGATTATTTCGCCACGGTCGATCCATCCGATCTTATCGATACTCGACATCATGGTCCCAACACAATATTAAGATACTCCGGCAATCCATCTTATCAACAACCAAATGACTATTTTACTAGTACACTTTGATGATGACGATCAGTCTTCTATGTTCTTTTCTTGTCTCTTTCCTATTTTATTAAGACAATATATTCAATGATGATAAGAATGCAAATAAGAACAATAATCATTTTTCTTTACCGAAAACGAGGCTTCAGTAAACAGAAACCATTGTAAACAAATCGAGAAGGTTGTTATGATAATATGTTCTTATTTTATATGTCGAACAAAACACAAGAAATTCAAAATCAAATCTTCTAATTCATCACATAACAACAATTAACTAACGAACAGATGTGTATGAATTACTGATTATTGACACATTGCTGTTCTTTTCTTTTTCTTGAGTAGCAGTCATTTGATATCGATTTGATTATGTCTATTACCATATTTAATGTCCCTTATGCCATCATTATCCTTCGTGAGATAATGATATTCACATAAATCGAATTCGATTGGCTCGTTTATTCTATAGTTAAGCATGATTAGAATTTATATCACAAAAAAAAACGGATTTTTAACTTTCGAGTAGATTTTTTTTGATTTCATCGAAGTCTGATTGTAATGATAATGTTAATTTTCTCAATTCATTATGAATACGTGTATTGGCTTTTTCGAAAACATCTCGTAATTCATCGGTTTTTCTCATTAAACGTGTGTGATCATTCTCTTGCAGAAGTGGTTCACCAGCACGATCGATATGATGTCGATAGTATCCGACTTCACATGTGACATGTTCTTTTGTCGTATGTTTCGAACTTCTAATTGACGGTATATTACTTTGTATTTGATGATTGTTGAGATTTCGAAAGGGTAGAACAATAGTTGATTGAGGAAGATCAACACGTGGAGTACGTAATTCAAGTTTCCAAAGATAGTATTTTTTGATACCATGAATTTGTGTAACATGCCGTTGAAAACTAGGAAAAAACGAGTGTTTAGCCATGGCTAAGACTAATCGAGAGCAAGTTTCACAGAGTAAACCGAATTTAGCTTGTAAACCGAGACATGTTTCGATTCGTGCGCGTAAATGTTCACGTTTGGCATTCAAACGAAAACGTTTTACATCGGATACGGCAAGACCAACCTACAAATGGCAAACAACATTTCATTTCTCTAGTTTTTGAAAGATCAATATTCTTACCATAATATTCATAATAACAATATTCATTGTGAATACAAATATCGAATAGAGTACCATGGCTGCTTCACTTCCTTGTAAAACTTTACCACCAGGAAAAAATAAATCATCGAAATCATATTCGCCCGTTAGCATTGCCAATGTTTTCGGTATCGAATAGAAAATCGATGTAAATTGTGGTTTTTTATGTACAAATAACATATGAAATGCAATTATATATCCAATCCAAATAAATACATAGATCAAACAGAATTTAAGAAATGTTAAAAATACACTAACAAATAAAAGTCCGTATTTGCCTATTTTCAATGCATTCATAAACACAAGCAATAACAATGTCCATACACTGGCCATGCCGAGTCCGCCAGCTTCCCATTGCCATTTACAACGTAGGCCTGTACGTTGCGTGCAATGATTGAGATCAAGAGCAAATATAATTGCGCAAACGTACGTGTGTAATTCGAGAAAATTAACGAAAAAACTACGAAAATATTTTTCACGTTGAGTTATCAATTGAATGATTTCTTTTAGAATAGCTAAGCCTGAGCATAGCAAAAGCAATGCTCGTAGAAAATCTGAATAAAACAAAAATGAATTCGAATTTCTCTCAAGAGAAAAATATTCTTACGAAGTAGAACATTGCCTGGCAATGGATCGATTGGATCTTTAGTTAGACTTTCACATAATTGTTTGCATGTGATATTAATTGAATCGTAATACGAACGTGGCGGTGTTGGCGATGCAATGGCAACACCGGTATACAAACAAACGAAGAAGATTTGTGCACATAAAATCAATAAATACAAAAAATTGCCGAACAATTGAAATTTTAAATCCACACAAATCTTGACAACGTCATGATCGTAGACTGGCGCGTGATTAGCTTCGGCAATGAGAGATAACGGATGTTGTTTGAGCCAATTCGATGTAGAAAATCGTTTCGATCGACCGAATATGCATCGATTCGCTGATGGTCGTGCGCGTAAACAATCGTCGATGACTGAAAGATCGACACCATCTTCACCAACAAATTGTTCGAGTAAAACAGGCACTAATGGAATCATTTCCGTCTGAAAAAAAATAATAATTATCATCATCAATTCGTTATACGTTCTTCTTACCATGGTTAGCATACGCTGAACTGGTGTTTGATCATAAGTTGAACCGGAATACGGGACATTGTAATGTTTGAGAAAGTTTTTATACGAACGATAGAGTTCGCGTTCGTCGGCCGGTATTCGAACGCTGATAAATGTTCGAACGAAATCGGACTTTTTCAATGCGATGGAATATTCGAGAACGTTGTAGGCTCGACCGTTGACATCGATTTGTATGCGAATAATCGCAGCAAATCGACGTGTATCCGAAACGAAAAACGAAACAATATCCAATTGATCTTTATCGATCGTTGTTTTCAACGAATCAGCATTGATAAAATCGGCGATATCGACATTTCGATGTAACCATTTACTACTGAGAATATATTTGATACATTTCAACGAGCCTTTTTCAATGGCAATCACGAACGGAGTTTTGCCATTATCATCTTTCTCAACGAGTCGTTGGAGAGCCTTAGCAAAAAAAAAACGAATAATTTTTCTAGTTAGTCAAAATTTTAATCATACCGTCATCCGAGCAGCACTTGAACTAAGTCGTTTCAGTAAAGAAATTGCTCGACTTAAAACAATATCATTACACTGCTCGGTTGCGTAATGAAATACGCTCGAACCAATATTATCTTTGCATGTTAAAGATAATGGATCTTGTTCCATGAGGAGAGTTGCTGTCGAAGTTGAACCAGCTTCGATTGCGCAAAGTAACGGCGTTTGTCCACGTGTATTTAAGAGAATACTTGCTTGTGAAGTTTCACTTATTAATAATCTCATAATATCTTCGTGACCTAATCTAGCGGCAAGATGTAGCAGAGTTTGTCCTTGAGGTTCGCCTTCGCCGGGACTGTATTCGCGTTTAATTACTGTTGTTGTTGTTGCAATCGGTGCAGAATGATCAACGCCATTTGTCGTTGATTGTACTCCGGGTTGGTCGACAATCGGCGCCGAAACAATCGCTGAAACAGCTGGAAATGTCTGTTGAACGACACCTTCTTGTATTCGAGCAAGTTTTTCTTGATATTGTCGTTGTTGTCGATGTCGAATAAATGTTGGACGTCGTCCAAAATGTCGATCTTCATCGTCCCAATCGAGCAATGCATCGATAATTGGTTGCGGTGGACTAATACGTACGGATGGAATCGTTCGCATAACTGATAATTTATTGTCAATCGACGAAGTTGTCGGGTCAGCTAGTGGAGTATTCGGTACGGATTGAGTAGAATTTTCATCGCCTGTCAATCGTTCACTGTTGGACGCTGATAATGGTCGATGTGGTCGTGGTGGTTTCGGTGGAATGATAAAGATTTGAGTCGGCATGAGAACCTAACAATAAAAACGTGTCCTGTCAGACGGCTTGTACTTAGAAATGATAATATAATTTGAATTCGAATGTTTTCTTTTCCTGTCTACTCTTGTCAATATAATTTAATTAACATAAATTTCTTGTGAAATCGGTTTTTTTCTTCTTTTCCATTGAAACATGTACTTACTCCTCGTGCTACTGCATACTTCTGCAAATCACTCATATTTAATAAATTGTTTATTTAATCGAATCGAAAAGATAATGTCAATCAATATGCAATGCACAGACATCAGTTTATATCAAGGAAATAAAGAGAAAGCGAATTTTATAAGTCATCATTAACAAATGGAAATTGACTGAATGACCATACCCATGCACACATACAATGTGTTGAATAACTGATTCCTTTTTCTTCCTTTCTTCTTTCTTTTTCTTGCGAGGCGTTTTTTTACTTCACTAAGAAACAGAAGCAGCAGTCAGAAAGAAAGAGAAATGAATGGCATATAATACATCATGAAGAAAAAGCTATGCATTTTCTTTTTACTCTCTGTCACTCTTCTTCTTTTCTCGTTCTTAACATATGCAACCAACACTATTTTGTTTATCCTATGAATGAATTCACCGCAATCTTCTCTTCACATATAGATAAGAATAGTTCTTGACTAAATAATATAAAAAAAACAGAAAATGTTCGTAAACGTGCGTGTACGAGACATTTGAAAAACGATTGGTAAGAAATAATAAATGATTTTTCTGTTTTTCATCATTGATTCGATGTCAAAATTTAATCGGATATTAAACAGAACTCAATGGAAATACTTTCAAATTGTCACATGGGACTCGTTTTCCTATTTATCGAAATATGCAAGTACGTAAGACACATTCTTTTCTCACAGATGGTATAACAATCGAGAGATAAAAAAACCTTTTCCGGCGATATGTCAACGAGTAGATAAATCTGTCGCTAGATTAAAATATTTTACTTGTTGAAAAGCAAAAAACAAACATAATAACAACGAAAAAGAAAACATATTTTAAACATCCGAAATCGTATTTGAATTCTGATGTTGATGGCGATGTTTAATCTTTATTCATCATTTCCAATTGTTCGTCATCGTTTATAATCGTTGTTGTTTGAACTTGTCGATTCGATTTCAGTAAAGCTTGCAATTGTTTTAATGGTGTTCGTACTGTATCGATCGTTTGACGACGTCGAATCGTTCGATCTTTTTTAACCGAACTATGGTCTACCGGTGGGAGTGAATCGATATCCAGCTGTAGAGAATAGACATAGAGAGAAAAGAATTTAGATATTGAAATTTGATGTTAATATGAGTTAGCATAAAGCAGTAAATCGTGTCAGATGTTAAACAAATGCAAAGCATGCAACGGATAGACAATGATGCGCAGTAGGAATTCCATTACCATTGAAAAAACTTACACTACGAGATTGTATATTGATTATTCGATGGGTCGTTTCAGATTTATTTCTTATCCGATTGATAAAAAAGAATGTCGAAAAAAGTTTTGATTATTCAACATTCGACCGGTGTTCAACCTGGTTTAACCACGAAATTTTTTCAAGAAAACAACATTCCATACGATATTCTTCATATCTACGATTCTGAACAGCAAACTCAACTGCCAGATAATCAAACTCGAGATTATTTCGCAATAGTTAGTCTTGGTGGACCACAAGGCACTTACGAAGACGATATTTATCCTTATTTAAAATGGGAAAAAAATTTTCTTGCTGCACAATTAGCACTCAATACACCCATACTCGGTTTATGTCTTGGCGCTCAATTACTTGCTGACATTGTCGGTGGAAAAGGTTATCTCGGTAAATACGGCCCTGAAGCTGGTTACGTTCAATACGAATTAACATCTGAAGGAAAAACTGACCCTGTTATTGGTGAAATCTTCGAAAAACAACAGAATAAACCATTGTTTGTTATGCATCATCAGGATTCATTCGATCTACCATCGAATGTACCTGTTCTAGCGTATACAGCGAATAAGTACATAGCTGCTTTTCGATTTGGTTCAGCTCTAGCCGTACAATTTCATCCTGAAGCATCGTTAGAAGATTTCAGTGGATTTGTCGAACGAACACGACAACGAAGTCCGGATCACTATAAAAATATGGACATCGATGAAGTTCTACGTGAAGCTCGAGAATGTGAAGATCGTGCTGAAAAATCTCGACGACTTTTCTTTGAAACTTGGTGGAATTCTCTTTTGAAACAATAAAATCGATACTTCTTTGCGTAACTAATTAACACATCAAATATAAATAAATATGATATGCAAGGACAAATGTTTGTAAAGATCATAGTAAATGTCATTATCTCGGATTTTTGTTTTGTTTTTATTATTAAAAAAGAAACAACTAGAATATGTGCAATAGTTTTTTTTTGTGTGACTAGAATGATCACATGAAATATATGTGTGTGTGTGTGCTGTGTCAACATACGAATCAACGAAGAGCAAACGATTATATGTCAATCATGTTTTTAGTATGTTATATTACTTACCAAACTAATTGCATCTGTCGGCATACCAAGTTCATCAAGTCCAGTTGTTATTGTCGGCGAATGTAGAGGTTTACTCGCTTCCTGCTGATTTGCTTGATTCGATGGTGTTAGACGTGTATTTTTACCCCAACGCAATCGATTAACATTCTTGAAAATATTCTTCGATTTCTTTCCTGAACTTGTACTCGTTGTTCCGTCGACATTATTCATCGAGTCATCGAGTCGTTGTTGATCGAAACTATTCAACCGTCGTGTTATTGGCCGTTGTCGATTCGTATCACTCAATGTTCTCGGTAATTTTCTTTTTGCTCGTGCTACAATATTCTTTCGCGTGTTTATACATCGATTATATTCATCGCCTGTGGCGTGTAAAATTGGTACGCTTCCAATCGACGCAGAATTTGTGTTCGTATCACCATAACAAGCTAATTGAGTGAGATCATTCGAATCATTTGTTTGCTGAGAAACAGGATCGATAATAACATGAATAATTTCTCGCCAGGCAATGTGCGGTTGCCAATCGGGATTCGTTGAATTTTGATAGGTTTTGTACATTGTTGTTTTCATGTTTGTCATTAATTGATCGAACACATTGGCAAGATTTCGAACGACACAATACGTGAGAATATTATGTCGAATATCACTTGGTCGTGTTCGACAAGAATCATAGTAAATAAGTGCATGATTTTTAATTAAATAATCTAATTCAATCTTGGCATTTCGACGAACACAACAAGCAAATGCATGAACAAATATTCGTTGAATTGTTGCTGAATTCTCGTCAATAAACGGATCGCCATCGACTTGATAGTATCGAGCCAATGTCGTACATAGAGCTAAGAATGTCGTGAAATTATTTTTAATTTGCAATATTCCATCGAAACAATGTTCGAGATGTTTCTCTGCTACTGTTCCCCAACAATGTAAATGTCGTCGTTTAAAATACGAATCAAATATCGAATCCATCATCACCGTTGAATCTGTCATGCATGAAATATAGAATGGTGTCTGATAAAAATTAGCAAATGCATCAGCAAATGGATCGCCGAATGATTCGAAGAAATAATAATCGACTTGCATGTATAATGATTGACCATTTTCTGAGCTCAAACGATATTTAACGATGACTTCCCATGTAACATCGCTCCGTTTTCGAGAGGAAATAATGTCTCCATCGGGATACAAGATGGTTGGACGGCAACCGAGCGCATTTTCTAATTCAACAAAATGTTCTTCGATCGTTTCGCGTAATAAATGAAAATCCCATCGAGGATAATGAGTAAAAACATCGCGAAGAACGAGAACAGTGAGAAAACAACGAACACTAATCGGTGTTTCGTGTAAATGTCCATCATCGGACGCAGCCGATTCATCGTTTTTCGATGTATTCAACGTTACAGACGAGCCAGAAACTGCGCCTGATACTGGTTTAACATCTTGATTGACAATAAATCCATCGAATTGATAGAATATCAATGCCGATGGTCCTTCGATTTCCGTGTCTCGATAGACTTGAACATGTTGAAAAACGGCATAATCTTTCTTATGCATGTAATTCAACACTCGATTGAGTATGCATTCGTGATTTAAACCATCGTATTCGATTAAATTTGAATCGAGCAGATATTTGACGATTTCTTCGTACTCATTTTTTTCGCCACATGTTGCTAAACAAGCGAGTATTAACGGCGATGGAACGAGCATAGGCTTGGTTTCGTTACTATGAAGAATTTTATCGATAAATTCTTCACGTTGAATTAACGGCAATGAACTTAATTCAAGTTCATCGGCATCGGGAATGTCATTATCATTGTTTATCGTCATTGAATGACTGAGTAGTCCTAATGACGGTTGATCACGTGCTAAATGTTCATCGATATTCGAACGAATTCTATCTTGAAAATATTCTTGTCGTTGTCGAGTTGGCTGATTGGTATCACGTTCGACGCCACATGCTTTCAAAATAAAATCATGAGGCATATTTTCAAATGGAATATGTTGAAATTTTGGAATTAATAACGAGAGATTATCGAATTGATTCGTCAGATTTAATTGTGTAATAAGTTCACAAATTAATTTGACTATTTCTTTGTCGCCAACATAGGCAGCATAGTGCAATGGCAACCAGCCACGTTCAGTAACTAAATCAATGGATGAATCTAACCAATTCGTATTTTCTCCGAAGATAATTTTTAATAGATTCGTTTTCTTATTTGCAATAGCAAAATGAATTAAATCACAATGTTTAGTTTGATATGATTTTAAAATTGATGATTGAATCAATTGAAATAATTTCGTATTTTCATTGAGAATGATTCGATCGACTTGTTCGATGTAGAGATAAGTATGAAGAATTGAATATGAAGAAAAAAGACCATAGATCGGTGATTGAAGATACTGTTGTTCTAATTGAACTTGTTCTTCAATTAAATTCGTGATATTTGTCGAATATTGTTCGATGAAATTTTCAATAGCTAAGAGAATCGATTCGCGAATTTGTTCGCTATCAATCGTTAAATGTCTGGCTGTGAGTAATTTCTTTTTAATTCGAAAATACCAACGCCATAAAGGATATCGATCACGTGGATAACCATGTGAATCGTAGAGTAAGAAAATGAGAAAATGCAAATTATTGAAATGATCTGGCTTTCGAATGACACCTGTTTGTAGTTCAGTGAGAAGATTTACTAATCTTTCGTAATTAAGTTCTTCGATCGGTAGTTCTTGTGTGCCGATGGAGGTCATGGACGTCAACGGAACACGGTCTAAAGAAATAAACTAATCGACTCAGCAATGCGTTCTTTCAAAAGGAGAGAAAATAGAAACCAGATCAACTCAATCGATCAAAATGATGATTAGCAAATGACGACTTACATGGCGATAAATAATCTTTGCTGAGATTTTCAGCTGATGAATGTAAACGTATTGTGCTCATTATTTTTACAAATATTCCAAGACACAAAATAAAATAAGAATTCTTTTTCTTCTTCTTCGTTTATGTGTCATCTACTGTTGCATGTGACATTCTCCACAGGATTGGCCTTACAAATGTGCTCGTTTCTTTTTTTTCTCTTTCTTTTTCTTCTCTTGTACTCTCTGCTTCTCTTTCTCTTTTTTCTTCCATCGTTCTTTCTTTCTCCCCAAAACACTTGTTCTATGTATTCTATCACGTAGTCTTATGTCGATTGAAATGAGTTCTAGTCAAAATCATGAATTATGAGATAAACATCAGTGCTTTGTCTTCTTCTTCAGGCGAAATTTTCACAGCAAGAAAAAATCTAATTATTATTTGCACACGTTCGTGTCAATTAACGAAAAAAAGCAAAATTCTGTCTTATACAATAGGAACTTATCAATTATTCGTTATACATATACAGATAATAAAAATGATTTAAACTCAAGATAAATCCAGAGGTCACTAGATGATAGTTGATTTCAACGAAATACACCTTTGTGAATCACTATTGGTACGTCGATTCTCGTGTTCGACATATACACTGTTGTGAAGAATAAATAATTTCAAGGATCGATTCAAGATGAATTTCTTGTCTCGACGATTGATCGGCAAAGTTTGTGTTCGACAATTTGCGACGTCGGTACGTCGTGGTTTTGCTTAGATTTTTGTCTGTTGATTGAATTTATTTACGTAGACACAGAAGAAATATCGTTTTACATTACCAAATGGAAATTTAACTAACGAACAACGAGATTTCTATGAGAAAAATGGATACATAGTTATTCGAAAATTAGTTCAACAGGACAAACTCGAACATTTCAGAAAGCGTTTTCAAGATATTTGTATCGGTAAAATCAAAGTTCCAGCAATGATCGTTATGAAAGACATAGCCATAGCTAAGTCGGAATTTGCCGATGGAGAAAAAGCAATAACTAAAATTCAAGATTTTACGCTCGATGACGAACTTTTCAAATATTGTTGTCTACCAGAAATCGTCGAATATGTCGAGAATTTCACTGGTCCGAATATCATGGCCATGCATACAATGGTAATCGGATGATCTTTTTCTTTTTGCTGTTAACTGAGAGACACATCCGTATGTTGATCTAGTTGATTAACAAACCGCCAGATCCAGGCACTCAATCATCTCGACATCCTCTTCATCAGGATCTTTATTATTTTCCATTTCGACCAGCAGATCGAATCGTTTGTGCTTGGACAGCTATGGAAAAAGTCAATCGTCAAAACGGTTGTCTCGTTATTCTACCAGGATCACATACAGGTGTACTCGAAGAACATACATATCCCGATTGGAAGGTTATTTAACGAAAAAAAAAACAATTCTTCATAGATAATCTTTAATTTGCAAGTTTTGTATAGGGCGGAGTGAATAAAATGTATCATGGAATACAAAAATTCGATCCCAATGCTGATCGATTGCACGTCGAAATGGAAACGGGTCATTTTTTAATTCAGAATCAATCATAACACTCGTTTTCATGTTTTTTTTAGGAGATACGGTTTTATTTCATCCATTGCTCATTCATGGAAGTGGAACAAATCGTTCGTCTGGCTTTCGAAAAGTAAAATTTCCAACAAAAAAAAAACTTTATCATTGATTGATATTTTTTTTTGTTTTATTTAGGCTATTTCATGTCATTATGCTGATTCAGCTTGCGAATATATCGACTGTGATAATACGGTGCAAGATTTCATTTCCAAAGAAGTTACAGCTGTATTTCGAAAGAAATCGAAAAACGAAAATGCACGTTTCCAAGTAAACAGTTTCTTCTTTTTCTTCTTCTTCCTTGAAAACATATCTCAATTTTATCTTCAGGATGTTTGGCGATTCAAAAGTCGACTTGTTAAAGGCGAACGCATCAGTCTCTAAGCAATAGCAAAGACTCTTTCATTAACTTCATACTAATTTCTTCATTTAACCATCTTTTTTTATATTCTTAATTTGATTTACTTAATAAAAAAAACGCACTGTTAAACTATACACGTATCAATCAGTATTGAGTGACATCTAGAAGAGGATAATCGTTTCTCTCATTCGTTGCTTTGCTATCATGCTAGTTTACTGTGCAATTTGTGCTACATTGAAGAGTATATAAGATAAAAGAGGACGAGACAACAAGCATACTTACCTGCCACGGAAGCGTGGGCGATCAGGAACGCCAACGCTCCAGGCTGAGGCGCGGGCATTGCACACCGCCCCCGTTGACGCCTGCGAAAAGTCCACATCGGGCTTTCTCGAGTGGATAATTTGTTCCGCGGCCATTTGCGTTCGCGCATTGGCCATTCAATTAAATTCTTCAATGATAATTTTCTTATTCTATCGATTGAACTATTGCGTGTCAACGGATATATCTATGACCGAATGCTCTTTCAGGAAAAGAAATCATTTCATTCGTCATATTTTTCATTTTGGTCTCAAAATTAATTTCCGTTTTGTTTTTTTTTTTCAATAAAAATCGCGCGCTGTTCAATCGATTCAAATGAATTGTACTCATCAGTCTCGCGATTCACAAGGTTTTGACACTTGTCTGTATTTGCATGACAAAGAACTTCGATTTACTCTTCTCATTTGTGCAACAATAAGTCTCGTTCTCTTTGTTATTCTATTCTTAATGATTTTTACAGTAAAGAAGTTATCAAATGTTAATCACCTAGTGACATCTATAACAAAATCGTAAATAAACAAGTTGTTATTTTTATTCAGAATCGATTTATTTTTGTTCGAGAGATGAATTTGAAAATCGAAATATTTTCTTGTTAAATTAATAAATAAATATGGTAGAATTGTCAACCAGTCAGAATAAAATGGTCACTAGTTAACTGGTTTTTGTATACAAAATAATAATAATAATAGCAAAAGCGAAGTCTTGAATCCGATCATTAATGTTCTGTTTTGCTTTCAGATCAATTTAGAATGGTTGCTGGTCACGGTGAGACTCATGCCACTGGCAAAGCAGCAACACATTATCCAGATCGAGCTCCCAATTCATGTGAATTTCGTATACCTGGTAAAATTTGTCTATTCTTCACTGGATTGATTTTTTTAACAAAAAAAAAAACTTTCAGATTGGCGTTCGTATCAAGTCAATGGCATACCGGAGCTAGAAGCACATCGTTCTCGTTTGAAAAACAAAGGTCTTCGCGATCCATGGATTCGAAATCAAGTTTGGATCTACGATCCGAAAGTTGGTGCTTATCCTCAATGGCGAACGAGTTTACGTACAGCGTTCTTCGGTTTTCGTTACGCCATGGTCGCATTAGCAACATGTCTTATTACTGAGAAAATCTTCGAAAAACTCTTTCCACCATTTCACGGACATATTCATTTATACAATCCCGATAAACCTCATCATCACGATGATCATCATGATGATTCACATGGTCATTAACACCGAAAAACACCTTTCCTTTGATTGCGAAACCTTAGCGTTCTTTTCTCTGTAGATTTTTGAAAGAAAAATAAAAAGAAAAACACTTCCGTGTTCTCTGCTCTACGATCCTTTTAAATCGATTTGTATGTGTGTTTTTTTTGGCTTTGAAAAGAAAAAAAATTAACATGTCAACATTTCGTTTTTTGATATGACGTCAATTCGGAGAGAAGTTGCCTATCTTTTTTTTTCTTTTGTGTTCGTTTGCGAAAGTCACGCACATGATGTATTTGCATTAGCAAGGTGAGAGAAAAAGCGACGAGAAGAATTAGAATATTCGTCTTTACTTTACAGTTGACAAACGAGCGATATTATGGAGACTATTAAATGCGTAATCGTCGGTGACGGGACTGTTGGTATGATAAAAAAAAGTTTTTACGAAATAAAAGACACATAACAAATTTCCATATTAGGCAAAACATGTATGTTAATCACGTATGCAACAGGCGAATTTCCAATAAAATATGTTCCGACAGTGAGATGACGGAGTTTTTGTTTGATGAAATTCGAAAATATCGTTTTTAGGTTTTTGATAATTATGCTGTAACGATAAATATCGATGGCAAACCTCATACTTTAGGCTTATTCGACACGGCTGGTAGAAATTCAATTCGAATAAATCGACTTTTTTTTTTCATTGAAATTCTAGGACAAGAAGAATTCGATCGTCTTCGACCGTTGAGTTATCAACAGACAAGTGTATTTTTGATATGTTTCAGTGTTGCTTCTCCATCGTCATACGGCAACGTCCGCGAAAAAGTTTGCTCATTGAAAATTTGTCTTTCGACGAAAATGAATATTTTCTTTTCTCAGTGGGCACCTGAAATTACGCATCACTGTTCTAAAACCCCGTTTATTCTCGTTGGCACGCAGATCGATCTTCGAACCGACAACGAAACCATCTCTCGGCTTCAGAAGAACAACGAAAAGCTCGTCACATCGAAACAAGGCGAACGACTAGCTCAAGAGATCAAAGCAGCGAAATACATGGAATGCAGTGCTCGAACCACAGTAAACAACGAATTTCGTTCTATTCATCGTTTCATTTTCTCGCTCTAGGAAGGACTGAAAAGAGTGTTCGATGAAGCTATTCTCATTTCGTTGAAAAATCGACGAAGTCATATTCATCAACCGACATGTGTACTTTTGTAAGAAAAGAAACTCGGAGACCGTTCTCTTCTTTATTCTTTTTCTTTAATTTGTTTGCTCTATACGTGTTTTTTGGTTTTGTTCGAAAATAAATCGTTGCTTGCACAAAGATTATATCGCTAGATGTCGCTGACTATCAATCGAATTCTTCTTATTCGTTGTATGTTGACATCCATTGATTGGATTTGTTTATTTATTTACTCACTAACTCACTCATACATTCTATATTTCGTTGTTATTTCAATTCAGATAAACACCTACACTACGAAACGAGTCTTCTTCGTTTGAATATTTAATTAACAATGCAAACTATTAAATGTGTTGTTGTCGGAGATGGTGCTGTTGGTAAGTAGAGCGAAGAGAAGAAAACACATATGAATAATGACGGATTTTCTTTTTAGGAAAAACATGTTTGCTAATTAGCTATACGACTAATAAATTCCCTCAAGAATATGTTCCGACTGTAAGAGAAAAAGATGAATAAATACTGAAAAAACGCATTTCGCTTAGGTGTTCGATAATTATGCTGTCACAGTTATGATCGGCGGTGAACCTTATACATTAGGTTTATTCGATACGGCCGGTAGGAACGCAATGAACCTGTTGAAATTCGATAGGAAATATTTGTTTGATATTTTTAGGTCAAGAAGATTACGATCGTCTTCGTCCATTGAGTTATCCTCAAACCGATGTATTTCTCGTTTGCTTTAGCGTCGTTTCGCCGTCATCGTTTGAGAATGTTCGTGAAAAATGGGTTCCCGAAATTTCTCATCACTGTGCTCGAACACCGTTTCTTCTCGTTGGTACACAAATCGATCTTCGAGAAGATCCGTCAACAGTCGAGAAATTGCAAAAATCTCGACAACGAGTCACATCACACGAACAAGGCGAAAAATTAGCACGAGAACTTCGAGCAGTGAGATATGTCGAATGTAGTGCATTGACACAGGTACGAATTTCATTGGGAACGTATTCAGTTTTATTTGTTCTTTTTTATTTTAGAAAGGATTGAAGAATGTTTTCGATGAAGCTATTCTAGCTGCACTTAAACCACCTGAAAAACCGAAGAAACGAGGCTGTTCACTTTTATAAGCGAATATTTTTCATGTGAAACACAAACCAAACCGAACGAGAGAACTTAAACCCATTTAATCATTTTTGTTTGTCTGTATCTTTTTGCTATTTTGTCCAAGTATTATCGTTCTTCTCTTCTTGTATTCAAAAACAAAAAATAAATAAATTCAATCAATCGTTTTTCTTTTTTTTTGGTTCTCTAATCTCATCTAGATTTCTATATGTCCGTGTGCGTGTGCTCTTCTACTGTATAACACTATATACATATGTAATTAGTTCTCTCGTTCATATCTTTTCTTTTTTCCACTTTATTAATAAAATTATCGAACGGAAAAGAAATGAATTTGAGTTTTATTTGATAACTTGAAGTTGTCGGCCGACTTGAGCGAAAGCGTCGATACATCGATCGAGATCGGCTTTCGAATGAGCAGCTGAAACTTGTACACGGATACGTGCACGACCTTTTGGAACCTAAAAGAAGGCAAAGATCGATGTTTTTTAGCAGAAAAAAAAACGATTTTTACCACAGGATAACTAAATCCAATAACATAAATGCCTCGTTTCAGCATTTCATCAGCAAATTGACTTGCTAGTCGAGCATCGCCAAGCATGACTGGGCAAATCGGATGATTGTCACCCAGAATTGTAAATCCTAAGTGTTGCATCTTTTCTCGAAAATGAAGCGCATTGTCGAGCACTTTTTTCGGTAGATTTTGATCATTTTCAATTAAGTCAAGTGCTTTCATCGCACTTGCAACAATTGCCCTGAAAAAGAATACATCACAAGTTCATTTTTATCGGCAAAAATTCGTCATAGGAGAAACAAACGGAGGCAAGGTGTTGGAAAAAAGATACGGCCTCGAACGTTGCCGCAATAAATCAATTAAAGCTCTAGGCCCCGTTGTATATCCACCAGCTGCTCCGCCAAGTGCTTTGCCTAATGTTGAATTAATAATATCAACTTTGCCAAGCATATTAAAATGTTCTTCTGTACCGCGTCCCGTTTTGCCAAAGAAACTAAATTAAAAAATAACAAAAATAGTTCTTTAAAGTCGCAAGTACACACACCCAGTCGCGTGGCATTCATCAACGAAAACTAAAGCTTTATATTGATCAGCTAATTGTCGAATCTTAGGCAACGGTGCAATAGTTCCATCCATTGAGAAAACTCCATCGGTAGCAATCAATCGAATAACATTCTCATTTTGATCTTGAAAACTTTCTTTTAATTTCGCTTCTAAATCGGACATATCCTTGTGTTTATAACGTAATCGTTTTGCTTTACATAAACGAATGCCATCGATAATCGAAGCATGATTTAATTCATCCTAAGATTGAACATTCAAAATTTCACAATCAGATTCAATTCAATTGTCTTACACTGATGATATAATCTTGTTCTTTTAAAAGTGTTTCAAATATTCCAGCATTAGCATCGAAACATGAGATGTATAGAATAGCATCTTCACGTTGATGAAAATTAGCGATGCGTTTTTCTACTAAAGGACAAAAAAAACAATGTCATTTTGTTCTTATTATTAAAATGATGACTTCTATCTACATTGTTTATGTATGGTTTGAGTTCCACAAATGAAACGAACCGAACTGAGACCAGCTCCATATTGTTCGAGAGCTTGTTTGGAAGCTTCAATGATTTCTTTATTATTAGCTAAGCCAAGATAATTATTAGCGCAGAAATTAAGTAGATCATTTTGTGAATTTTCAACTTGAATATGTGAACTTTGACTTGTCGTTATGACTCGTTCGTTTTTCCATGTTCCTGCTTGTCGAATTGAGTCAAGTTCAGGATTCAAACGTTTATCAACAGTTTGTTTCAATGTTGACAAACGTCGAATAATTATTCGTGCAAGATTTGTTCTCGTCGACATCTTCGTCTTCTACTTGCTTCAATCGAAATCTTTCTATTCGAACACATTTTCAAACTTACGTTCGTAAATATAGAAAAGAAAATGTTTATTTAACCGAAGAAATGTTTATTCAGAAGAAAAGAGAAAAAAAAAGGCTGAAGGGATATGTAAAAGTGTCTTTCTTTTCTTTTCTTTTCGTTCGTGTGCTTTTAATTGCAGTTATCTTCGGCGCAGATTTTGAAACAATCGAGGCCATCCACACGTTTGACACAGTCTTCGTCAAGATTGCTTAGGAACTTCTTGATTGTTTTATATTCATGTGATTTAGATGAAATACATCCGCGTTGAACTGAGATATCAGCAACTAGAATAATTTTATAAGCAAATATTATAAAAATTGAATGTAAATTTGTGTTTTTTTTTCTAAGTTTACTTGTTCGATCGAACCATGAATAGCAAAGATCATCATCAGACGGACATTTTTCACTTACAATACCATGTCCTAAAAGGCAGGCAGCTTCATTTTTGCCGCACGATTTGCACTGAAGTGCATAGTCTACATACAAAAAAAAAAGATTACCATTTCCGTTTGGTTATAGCTTCTGCTTTTCATACTTAAATATATCGCCAAGAAGAGGATAAATAGTTGAAAAGGAAACGTTTGTTGTGTTGAAACCATTTATGATGAACTACGATATTGAAATGTCCTTATTTAAGAAAAATGAGCCTGTATTTATAAGATATTTCTCACTCTCTCTTTCTCTTTCTCATTTGTTTTAATGCGTGACTTCATTTAATCAACAAAGTGTTTTTCTTTCTCATTTATCTCGAATGAGTAAAAAGGAACAATAAGGTTCTCTTTACAAGTTTTCACATCGAAAAAAACTCCTTGACATGATAAATGAGAAAACATATGACTGATTTGGTCGAAGCCAATAGGATTTTCGTTTGAACGAGTCTGAATTTAATAAACATTCGAAATTATGATGTCAGTTTGTTCTTCTTTTCTTCTTCATTTCAAACAGAAGACTAACCAACTAAATCGACACAAGCGCTTCGATTAATTATTTAAAATTTAATTTTCAAAAATGAACAATTGTATTTTAAAGTATTTGCCGTCATTATCATTTGCATTCTTATACAATTTTATATCTGTACACAATACACACAAACATAAGCATGTACATGCGTGAAATCTATACAAAAAAATCTGTTCTGTATTTATTTGTTTGTCGCGCACACACACACACACACATAGGCAAAATGAAAACGAAGAAAGATTTTTTTCGAATGAGAAAAATGAGAACAAAAACAAAAGAAAAAAAAATATATATAGTATATGTACGTATAATGTATGTGTAATAGAGAAAACAACGAACAAACGAAAGAAGAAGAAAACAAACAAATGAACAATCATGCCAACGTATTGTTATACTTCTCTAAAAGACAAACAAAAAGGGTTTTGAGAATGATTTCGATGAATAAACGAACAACTTACGTTGCATCAAGTGTCGTATTTAGTAGTAATTGACTTTTAATATCGTAGAGTTTCTTAGCCGTAACATAATCTTTTCGATAGGTCGGTGCACTGTCATCCAACGGAGATGAATTCGAATTTGGTTTGATTGAAATTCGATGATTGGCTGTAGTAGTAGTAGTAGATTGAACTGAATTAATCGACGTTGAAATCTGTTGATTATCTGACTGTTGTTGATTAAGATTTGTTGATTGAAATGTTCTCTCATCTGTCTCGAATCGATGTTCATCAGGTAGATTTCGTTGTAAATCAGTTGTTAAAACAATTTCATTTTGATCACCAAGAACAAGATCATCTGGACGTAGATCATTCACCGGGTTCGAAGGAAATTTCATTGTTGTTTTCGAATAATTATTCGTCGAGATTTGATTATTATCATAATCACTTTCATTGCCACTTCCCGTCAATGGCGATAGATTGCCATTGGTTGAATCGTCCGATGGAAGAACAATTCGTCGTACGGATATATTTGTAGGAAGTGTCGTCGTTTTCGATGAATCATAAACAACGGTATGCGTCGATGAACGAAGATCGTTCTCATCGAATACACGATGTTGTCGACGAGATGAGGTCGGTTGAGTTTGAGCCAAATGTGTACGGATATTCGTCGGATTCGGATTGCGTTTTTTCACGCTAGCAAACGGCGTTCGACGTAGGGACATTTCGGGCGATGAACTTTGAGTATGAACGATTGGAATTGTTGTCGATGATGTCAGCGTACTTGTGCTAGCTGTTGACAAACGATTATTGAGATTTTCTAAATCGATTGATGTTTGAAGATTTAATGAATGTTCATGATCATCAGTGCCGATGACAGTCGATGATGAACTTTTGCCATCGAACTCATCGATATCATCGATTAGATCATCGATTGGATTGTTTGTTGTGGTGATGGTAGTGGTTGTGGTGTTTGATGATAGAACAGCAGGTAGAGATGATGCGATGGCTGTTGTTGGTTCGTCATCGCCACTGAACAAAAACGAACCGGTCGAACTAACGCCACTCGAACTATGTACACTTCGAAATGAATTCGTATTGCTCAATTCATTGGTTGGAATCGTTGTTGAAAGATCTGATTTTGTCGATGGTTCATTTGTCCATGATAAACGTTTGATAATCGCTGTCGATTTACTCGATGATGGATTAATCGATGTTGTTGATGGATTACTACTATGTGTCACACTCGTGCCGTCAGCAGTGAAAAATCGACCGAAATTCTTCGGATCACTACGAGAATTTCGTCGTGTTTCGACGAGTTTGCTCGAATCGGATTCGATTTTGAACGATTGTTGACTTGAATCGAGTGAATTCAGTGATAGATTCGGTTCGTCCGTTGACGAACTATCCAATGAATTGCCGTCGATCGGAAGTTTGTGTGTCGAATCAAGCGAAATCTCTGATGTCGACGAAAGACTCGGAAGTGATTGATGAATGTTTACATTCGAAGTAGGATTGGCTGTTGCCGCTGCTGACGATGACGATGACGAATGACAATTACTGACAGTCGAATAATTATGTGCATTCTGTAGTTTCTTTTTTGATTCTTCCAATAATAATTGAAAATTGGCTTTATATGTTCGAATATTTTCGATCCATTGTTTGCTTAAATTGGTTTGAAATAAATATCCACATTCGATTAGATTGTATTCGGAGAAAACAATGGCAACGAACGAGGCCTAGGCAAAAGAAAAACAAATCAATCAAAATCAATTATAGGTTTTTTGTTTTCTTTCGCAAAAAAACATACTGTATTCGGTTCATTACTGCTATTACTACTGCTTCCGCCACGTCGATCATATTCTCTGACATCCATTCGGTCGATTCGTATCGGTGGTTTTAAAATTTTATGTACTGTTCCCGAACTATTTCGATTGAATTGTCCATCGTTAGTCAGCGATGTCGATGACGTCGATGTTGCCGTCGATGACGTGATTGTTCCACTACGTTTGCCCATTTTCGTTATGAGAAACATATCCGTGAACAAATAACAATAAACATCTTGACTATTTTTCGAATCTTTCATTTTCATTGGACCTTGTTGAATAATCTGACGACGATAACCTCGTACGAACAATGGCATATCACGGAGTAGATCTAATCGATGCGAATATGCATCGCGATTATATTCTTGAAGAATCTATTTAGAAAAAAAAAACGTTGACAAAATGTGCTACTGCGTGTTTTTCTGTTATTCGCATACCGATGTGATTTCCGGTGGTGCTGAAATGTTTTCAAACGGTCCGATACGTTCGCTTATCTGACGTACACGTTCTTCTTGCTCTTGACTATGTAATTTCGAATTGACACGATTGACAAAAGTAGCTACTTTTTGAATCTAAATAAACAAAAAACAAACAGTTATTTCAACTAACTAACAGTCTGCTGACGTCAACCGACCATTTCAGCAAGATCATTTCGTTGTTGATTATCTTGCGTTCGTTTTTGTATAGCTTCGAGCAATAATTTGTATTGTGTAAGTCGTTGTAATGGTTTGATCGTTAGATCGGGAAATGATAATCGATTTGTGAAATTAGCTTCGATCCACTTCAAAAACAAACAAACAAACGAATTCAATAGGTCATTAGGTTCTTTTAGAAAACACTCACAGTGATTAAATGTTGGAAAAGATCATCTTTCGAAAGTTTCTGTTTGAAATATTCTGCACTTGTTTTTTGATCGAGAACATAACGAATATAAGATTTAAAATAATCGTCAAACTAGAACAAAATAAACAAATAGTATTAATAGAATGTACCTAAATAACGAATTTTTCTTCGTCGAAAGAACGAGCTCTCTTGACAAATGTATGTTAAGCGTAGGTTGAAAAGACTTCCTGTAGACGAAATAACAATCATACTAATCTAACAGATGACATTCTATGTCTAACTACTGTTTTTTTTCTTTTCCTCCTGTGATGATTGACATTTTTCATCATCGAAGCAGCGATACTGAGACGAATTCTTACTTTAAGAAAACCATTTTTAAGATCCGATGGATTCATTGCACAGCCTGTTTGTTCTAATTTATTTTTAATTGGTAATAAAACTTCTTTCCAAAAGATTAAATTCGCATTTAAAACATCTTGAATATTCGAAAATAATCGTTCCATATCAATATCATTCAAAAGTCCATCACGTTGTGACGATTTCAATATCATAACACTTGTCATAAATATCTCAATCATAGTTAAAATCTGACGTATATAAGAGACTTCAGTCGAAAGCATTTCATAGATGGCTTCTTGTTGAAGTTTGATCGATTCGGACATGAGCTAGAAGAGAGCGAGAGAAAAAAAAACGACCGAGTGTTGACATATGTATAATATATACAAAAGAAAATCCGAGAAAGATAAGACAAGTTTTCGACACTTCGTGTATTGATGATTTTATTCATGGACGAAGATAAATCGAGTGTAGATAGATGACAAGAGTTCAGGGCCTATTGAGACTTACTGATCGAGTTTGATCGTTCACAAATGGTTGCCATTCTTTGTCGATTTTTAAATCTTGTTCATCGATTGCAATCTGATGATTTTGTAATTGAGCTAATTTCGGTAGACCACGAGTTAACCATTCATCACATTTACGACGAACAAATACTAGATTACTTTCGGGCCGTTCATCAGTACCATCCTACGAAATAAACAACAAAAGAAAGTTAGTTGTACATTCAAATGATTGAATATTTTGATTCAAACGAAAAGAATAACAATTGTCAAGTACCGAATTCATCAAACCACTTCCTCCTCCGACACTATTTCCGAGAAAACCTGTTCCACCGTTTAAGCCTGAATAGGATGATGAACGTTGATCGTGCGAAGGCGATGAGACTGGACTCATCGTATTCTGTCGAAGTAAACGGCTGGCTGCACGTTGCCAACGTCGGACACTCTCCTTGTTTGTCAATTGATTTTGTTGATTGGCAGATGAGGCTTCGATAGCACGCCATAGAGTGGCTGTATCGTAAGTTGTGATCGAATTCGCTTTCGATAAACGCCGATTCATTGTTGACACCAGACGTGCTGCGCGACAATTGTTGAATCGTAATGATACGGGTAAATAACAAAGGATGAAAGACGAGTAATAGAAATGAGAAGAGAGACACACAGAGAAACAAGAGAGCAAAGGAAATAGTTAGTTAATAGAACGACATGAAAATCCGTCGTGTGTATTTCTTAGCTTCTCCCACTACTACACTGCTGCTGCTGCTGCTGCTGCTCGCTTCTTCTTCTTTTTCTTGTTCTCTAAGTCTATCTCGATGTTTTTCTTCGCTATTCTCAAGATGAGAAGAAAATATCGAACATTCTTTCTCTTGACTGTTCTGATTACGAGATAGATGTCGATAGGATTATTAATTTTGTTTTTGCCAGTAGCATATTAGATGTTGAATACTTGTCGATGATAGAAGAAGAAGAAGGAGGAGGAGGATAAGGGCTTGCTTGTGCCATAACGTACACACATAAAACGAAGAGAGAGAAAAAGAACTTGACTAGTTCATTGTATCGGTAGTTTTCTTCGTTTTTTTTTCGAAAGATACAAATCATCTACGTAGATGTTTTTGTCTCTGTTCGATATCAATCATATTCATATTCAACGCGACAGACAAGAAAGAAAAACGCCTGATTGATTGATTAATTGATTCACTTACAGGATTGATATACAAAATATGGGTAGACGAGAAAAACTGTCCCCAAGAAAAGTTGATGGTTGTTTTCAATGATCGTCGCGTTCGATAACGATTAGGTAACGATTGTATTTGTGCACTGTAAAACATGTTCTTGTGTACTCTTGTACTTGTCCTTTTCAGTCAAAACTCAAGTATAAAGTCGAATTCTCTTGCTACATATAATTTATATATACAGACAATGAAACACATGGTTTATATACTTTTTCTTTTTTCTAGTGTCTCATCCTACACTGATAACGAATTCCTTTCTTCGTTTTTTTTTTCGTCAGATAGATAACTGAATCGAGTCATGGATAACAGAAATCTGAATCATCATCATATGAGATTGTCTCTTGATCTAAAATTACAGTTTTGCTTTTGTTATTTGGAGATATTTCGCCGAAAATTAGAATATAATTGACGAAAATGTCATGTTAAGCTGGATATGTTAACATGCAAATCAATGCTATATTTGTAGGATTTCAAATCTCTCGAGAGAATTTCGAAGGGGAAAAAGAAAAAGGTTCCGCAATTTAGTCTCGTTCGACACGCAATTAATCTTCGAAAGAGAAAAATCGGAAATGAATTTCTTTCTAATCTCAAAAATACTCGACGACATTATGGTTTTATCTTCTTCAACTTACACGTGTAAATATGCCGCCAGTGAACAGACCCGTTCGACTTGATTTACTTGATCGTGAATTTGACGATTTAATTTCTTGTTGAGAATTGGACGAGAGAATATCATCAGCGTCCGACACCATACATTGAGTTGATAAACGTTTGGATGTGGCTGATGCCGATTTTGAAGTCTAGAAAATTTGCAAAGAATTTATCGGTCAGATTTTTGTCTTATGCTCGCGTATTTTTGTCTAATACAAAAACAAGAAGAAGAAGACGAAGTCAATCTCGAGAATAATAACAGATGAAAATCATTAGATATGCGTGGGATTGTTTTTATAATTATGATGGGTAATAAAAAAAAACCGAAAGAAGAAAGAGCAAAGAAACGAGAGAGAGAGAGATGAAAACTTCCGAAGACAACGACATGGATAAGAATGTAAACTATCGGTTAGACCAAACGAGAATCTGACAAGTTTCCGCTTGATAGTTTTTTTGTTTTTTTTATAAATCGAACGGGCAAAGACAAATTCGACATTAAACAGTTTGGAATGTATGGTAAACGAAGGCAATCATTGCATTTTCATCGAACGAAGAAAACAAAATGCAAAAGGGGATATTCTGGTTAATAAGAATAATAAAGAAAACAAAATAACAATAGGATTGAAGATGAAAATTGAAACTCGACATAGCTATTTTTTTCCCCGTTTCTTTTCTTATCGGAATGATACAATACGCGGGGAAAAAAAGGTCGAAGCCTTTTTCATATGTTCTTGTTTTTCTAGTCAGGAAAAACAACACGAGAATACTTCGTCAAACAATATCAAACTAATCATACACAATCATAAATATGCTTTAAGGCTTTTTGTTTTGTCATTTCTTTTCCTTCATGATTATAACGATGACAAACAGGTGTTTCGAGAGAAGATGTCTTTTCTGGCTCTTCATCGAAGGATGTAACGCAATGTCTATGTCAAGTATTTAGTTAACACTTGAGTTTAATGTCTATATTGATTTACTGATATATTGAACGCAAAATACAAAAACATCTTTGTTGTTCTCTTACGTTAGTGAAAATAGCTGAACCAGTTGAATTTCGTTTTTCATTTCGTTCTTTGCCAGCTGATGTTTTTGCCAATGCTCGATTAACCATTCGAGGACATGTTGGAAGGCCATGTTCTTTTTCTAAATCAAAACAAACTATAAATATCAAGTTGGATTCTACTAAAAGAACAAAAAAGAAGAGGAGAAAACGATGAGCAACCATTGTCTTTCAATTGATATGAAACTGCGGCAGCGGCAGCAGATGCCATCGATGACGGTCCACTAGCGCAAATTATCGGCTCGTCTGTGCTTGTTGTTAGAAAGGCGACATCATCACAGCTGACACTTTTTTGCTTAAGCAAACAAGCAGCTACCATTGAGCCGGTTATTTCTTTTGTATTGACTATATTTGGATCATCGGAGAGTCCATTTTTTCTCGTTCGTTGTTGATGTTGAACGGGCAGAACGTGAAGATCTTCGTTCGATGACGAGCCCGGCGGTGAATCGACTTCAGTCAATGCACAATTCCAAACGAATGTAAATGTTGATGACGCTGAATTTGTCGTCACCGATGATGATGTCGGCGATGGCGATGGAATATAGGATAGATGATCGGTACTAGTCGAGCAGCAGGACTTTCGGCGGTATTTCAAAACATCGGACAATTGCCGGCAGATAGATAGACGACGAAGAGGTGATATAAGAGGTGGATGAGACGCAGCTGATGCTATGCCTTCATTGGACATCGCAATTCAAATAAATGAATGAATAAATGAAACGATGAATCTTTTCTTCTTCTTCTTTTTTTGCGATAGACAATTCATTCACAATAGTTAAAGACAAAAGAAGGAGGAGAAGAAGAACAACAAGAGAGAGAGAGAGAGAGAAAAACGATGCAATCTCTCATTCTCATTTTGTAGTTTCTTTTTTTTTCTTGTATAATAAGAGAGTATGTATGCCGGAGGGATGATAATCGCCAGTCGAAGAGAAGGAATTGTATATACAATTCTATAGATTCGATAGAGAAGGAAAAAAAGTGAAGTGACATGATGTAACGTTATCAACTAGTCAATGTGACAATAACAACAGTTGTTTGTTTCATTTGATTTTAGTTTGCATGTTTGCATTTCCTTTCCTAACGAGGAAATTATCTATCTAATGTTGTTGTTGTTGTTGTTGTT
>ERZ778024.566-NODE-566-length-60355-cov-57.549104_pt1 | contig 60355 bp, 72 predicted proteins | sample MGYA00375754_ERZ778024 | MGnify/ENA primary metagenome ERZ778024 (study PRJEB29350, sample SAMN05389827) | bioreactor metagenome | isolation source: Thiocyanate bioreactor | place: South Africa: University of Cape Town | collected 2014-02-18 ...
GCCTTATATTCTGTTTTAAATCGATGGTAATTTTTCTCTGAAATAGTTTCTTACCTTATTTTTTTTATTTGAATCGACACATGTCTAATCTAGACAATGGTAAATTTATTATTTGATGAATCACATAATTATACTGATATGATATAATGGGTTTTATCTTTTCTTGATAGGTAAAGTCCAAATATTAGTCATGCTAGTATTGACAATGTAAAGGCAATTTCGAACTCAATTATACGATCGTAGACATCTTGATAAACAAATTGCTTGAATGTATAAAACTTCACTTCATCATAGTATCAATACTGTAAGAATCCATATGACCATTCAAGTTTTTTTTCTATTTCAAAATGAGACACGTATTAAATCAATATTTGGCTGTACATGATTGGTTACGGTTTATTGAGGGCTATAAATCATTAGTCGATACATTTGCTGTAAATAATATATCCAACAAAATAAAATCACATATTACTTACAATGAATCATAAGAGAAGTAGTCTGCATTTTTTATGTAAAAATCAAGATTCTTTGTAGTCGTCTTCGTTTGTTTACTCAAACACGGTGATTGTATTTTTCCCGCATAGTTTTTTTTCGTCATGTTTGCATGCATTTAAGGGTTGGCAATGAGAGAAAAATATTCAGTTCTTTTGCTTTTGAAAGAGAACACCGTGGAACAGCATGAATGTGCTGCAAACATTTTTGCCTTCTTCAACCATGCTATGAAGTCAAAATTCATTGTTATTCGAAAACAAAATTGTATCAATGTGATTCTAGATGATAGTTTAATTCGATAGTGTAACTAAAGTAAAAGGTTCACACAAGACAAGAAAATAATTATAATGTGTAAAGCAAAAATAATGAAAGAAAAATATTGAATTCTTCTTTCGACGAAAAATATTCGTTGTAATTTAATAAGTGCATTTTCGGCGAATATTTTTCAAGAGTTCTTAGGACAAATAACTTCCGAATACCCACGGTTGTTTCAATCGAGTAAATGTTTCATTTTTTAATTCTTTTAAATTTCGAACAAGACGTAGTGCATTATCAACATCACGACGAACTTGACGCTAAATGAATTATCATTATGAAAAATAAAATCTTATTTGAATTGAAATTCATTTTAACCTACACTTTTTATATCAAATTTAAGCATGCGAGGAGCGACGCCAGCATTTTCTTGTAAAAGGCTACGTCGATTTTTTTTAATATGGCTCTGATTTGCATAGAGTTTATCTAACGTGTCATCATTGATGGCTTGTAATTCGCTAAATTATTTTGTTTTGTTTTTGTTAAGGTTTAAATACAAAAAAGAAAAAAACAAACTTACTAAGCTGTTTCTAAATTATCCTCAGCTTTCCAAATACTTGGTTTGAAATCAACACTTCTTGAGATATTATTATATTTTGCACCGACATCAGTTACATCATCTCGTTCAGATTGAACAAACTGCAAAAGAAAAATGTTCGTACACAGAATGAAATCGATTCGTTTGTGTTTATTGCATGAATGAAATTATGATATGAACAAGAACGAGCTAGAGACAAATGATTCGCTTATATTATATTAACTTTGCACAAAACTACGGATGAGGAGAAAAAAAATTCAATGTCAATGGATCACACAAGTGTATTTTTGAGCCATTATATTGGGGAGGACGGTGCGTATGTGTATGTCTGTGTAGATAATGGAAGTTCTAATAATGGCCGGACTGAAACAAAAAATGTGTTTTTCTCAGAACTTATAGAGTAAAATGATGAAGAGAAGAAAAAAAAACGGCAATGTTTCGCAGTGAATTGTGTTTAATCTTTCAAAGCAAACACATATTTGATTCAATCAAAAAATACTTACTGTTCGTCCGAAATAGTCTCTTGGATTATTAAGTCTTGAAATTCCACTGCTACTAACACGTGTATCAATAGTTCGTCGAACTTCATCTCGTGCTCGGTTCAATAAACTGTCACCTTGTGTAATACTTAAATAACTCGACGATGTAGGAAAACGCAATTGTCGTAATTCTCGAGTATAATCAAGATCACGCATAGCTCGTTTCATTGATGAAACACGATCGATTGAATCATTGAAACGATAATTATACGATGAATTACCAAATGGTGATGAATAACTCGATGAACGTGTTGCAGTCAATGGTCGATAACGCCAATCATCATAAGGAAAAGAATAATAGAACGTACGAGGAGCTGTATGATACCAATAGTATGGACGATAGTGTGTGTAATGACTATCGAGTGCAATCGGTGTTTTATCTCGAATTCGTTCGGTATAACGATCGAAATAATCGAAATCATGTGTACTATAAGCTGAATAAGGACGTCGTGCTTTTAAATGATCGAAACGACCGATTGATTGTCCACGTTGATATTGATTAAATGATCCAGTTATTTTGTTACTAAGAGGACCAAGTATTTCATCATCAATATCTTTCGAACGAGCTACTGAAACAGCTCGAACTGACCGAGATACAGAACCATAGACATCAGGTGTATACAAATTTGGACGTGTTGAAAAACTGCCTTTCTCATAATTCTCATTATTCGATCCATAATCATAAATCGATGGAGTAGTTTCACGTCCTGGTGTCGTGCCACGAAAACGGCTTAACGAACGGGCTCGACGAAGCATATTGATCTGAAAATAATTCAACAATTTCAATAACTTTTCTTCAATGTACTCATTGTTACTAGAAATTAGTTTTCTATTTCCCGATGTCAGTTAGAACCTATATACGTATATATATATATATATATATATCTCGAAAAAGAAAGATTGTATTGTATACTTCGGATCTGTTAACATTCTATTCTATTTTTTCTTTTTTCTCTCTTTTCTTCTACATAATTTACACAAGTAAATAAGATCTTATGCGATTTTCTTTTCTGTCCATTGATTCGTTCTCTTTTCATCGTCCTTGTCAATGTCAACAACAAATACCGTTCCCAATATGCTACAAAACAGAAGAGAAATAAACATCTTCCATTTAATATTATCACTAACGTCACTATCCAGTACTTCTATTGGGAAAAAAACAACTTAAATATCACGATAACTATCGCAACGATCTATGTTTTCTTTTCGTAGATTTCTCTGCTTGTTTTTTTTCTCTCTCGTTTTCATCCGATGATACTGTACTGAGACAAGGAAAGAGACTCAACCTACGTAAAGTATTTTCCTCGCTTTACAAAGATGCAGAAAACAAGAAAAAGGCATTTGGCTGTTTTTGTTGTTCGAGCATGTGGTTATTCTCCAAATAGTATTGACGCATTTGGAATAATGTACATTGAGACAAAAAAAGACATGCTATCAAACAGAATTTTTTTTCTGTAAAAGTCTTGAAGGACATGTTCATAAATGGACAAACAAACGTCAATGAATGAATGAAACAGATAGATTTATTATTTGTTGTGTGTAAATGATTGAAGACATGATCTCTCTTCTTATATCATTAGATAACAAGAAACTAAATGTATAAAGAAGGACAATGCGACCTTGCATACTTGTTCCTACAATAACAAAGATAAGTTATGACATTAGGGATCATGTAAAGTTGTTCTTATTATAAAGACGATATAATAAAATTAGTAGAAAACAGTGTGAAAATATTCATTTGTTGAGAAAAGTTTTGTTTTAGTATGCGAATGAACTAATTATCCGTTGATCCTGATTTTGGTTGTATAACAAGTTGTCCAGCCACACTGGGAACTTTAACAATCATAACTTTCGTTGTCGGTTGTTGAACAACAACTTTTGCTGTCGGTATTGGTACACGTCGTAGAATAATACTTTCTGTTATATTCGATCTTGGATTAGCACTAACATCAGTTTGAGTTTCAGTTGTATTCGAATATTTCAAAGATCGATCAATAAGTGTACGTGATTTCGTTGTTCGAGTCGGTAATCCATCTTCTTCTGTCTGAATAGCAATTGTATCTTGTGCTGGTAGTACAATAACACCCGGTCGAAATTGTGTTGCAAAACCATTGGCAACACGTGTTGAATACATACATTGATGTGAACTTGGATGGTCACGATTACAACCAGGACAAAAGATTATTTCATTACCTGCAGCAGCTGCTGTTGTCGTTGTTGTTGTTTTTGAATTTATTGGTACAGCAGATGAATCTGGTAATGGTGATGTTGCAATTTCGCGTGTACTGCCAAGATCAGACGGACTGATATGAGCAGATTGTGAAACGTGCTTTTGATTATCATAAAATGTTTCGACTTCTGTTCGATTACCGAAATCATCATCGGAATCCATATCATTGTAGTAATCATCATAGGTTGTTTCTTTTTTTTTCTTATATCGCCATGGTCGATTACGTGTTTGTTTGAAGATTGTTAAACAAATTAAAATAATACCAATAACACTTGTAACTGCACCCATTGCTATTCCGGCGATTTTCCATCCTTGTGTGTCTTCATCGGCTGAAAAATCGAACTTTTATTTTGAATTCGATATAAATTGCGAATACTTACCCATGTAAATACTACAGACAGCGATTCCTCCTGAATAGAAAAAAAAACAAACTTTGTCAAGCAGTAAAATTAATGAAACAAACCGGCTCCAATTAGAACAGCAAGAATTAAGAACATATACAAACAGATAATACCACATATGTCAAGTCCACTAGCTAATTTTCCTCCTCGTAATCGTGCTTCTCTTTCTTTTTTTCGTCGTTGAATTGTTCGTTCGGATATTTTAGGTTTAAATGCCTAGAACATCAACGATCTATTTATTAATTAATTCAATAGAGTTTCGCTTACATTCTCAGTTGTGATCGTAACCGGTTGAACAGCTTTCTTTCTTTTTCCTCGTGGTACAGATGGTTGCATTTGAATTTTTCAAATAACAAAAAAATCAAATGTATCGATCGTCTTTTTCTTTTTCGTTTTCTCTTTGTTTCAGTTGCTATACTTAAAACAACTATTTACCGATTACTATAGATGCGTTTAAATTTTACAACGAAAATAAGTCGATTAATAGTCAACAGTGACGATGCGTTCTTCAAATAAGAAGCATTAGAAAAACAAAAAAATGTTGTTGTTTGTATAAGTAAAAGGCGTGAGGTAAGTTGAAACGAAAAGAGAGAGAAAAAAAAACGAAGAAAAAAATATAATTATATACATGCAAATTTCGTTCGAAAATATTTTATTTTATTTTATTAAAAATATCGGTTAATCACAAGCAATGTCAGAGCACCAAAAAGTATACTTAATGTTGATTTGGATGTAAAACTTCCAGTGTTGCAAAGATCATGAGTGCAACAGCAAAGATAAACATATCTTTGAGCCTCGTATATTGTCCAGCATCCTGATTGTGTGCACTGAGTTGGATCTCCAATACCTCGACTGGAGTCACTACGAGGGTCAGAAGAGTAACTTTTTTTCTAAAGTTAATAGCAAAAATGAACTGCCGTACACAAAATCAAATCTACTCACAGCACAATAGCGATTGGTGGTAGTAACGATCGTAGCATAGCCGGGATTAAACGGATATCGAGACCAGGGGGAATAATAGCAACGTAGACCATTAGCAAAAGCTACAAAACAACGAATAATCATTGTCATCATTGAAAAAACTGAATTTTACTCACTGGCACATGCTACGAATAGTATAAAAGTGACGAGTGCAGCATTCATTTTATATAGATATGAAATAGAAATTAAATCTTCAGTGTTCTTTTCTCTCGTTATATATACAGCAATCAGAAGTAAATAAAAGTTTCGAGTCAAGAAGTTCTATTTACTCTACGTAATTAAAGATATCTTCAATCGTCATTTGAAATTAAAAAAAAGAGTATGATTCTTATCAATGTTTTCTTCTGTTATCAGTTTCTAACGCGAAAAAAATAACTTCAAGACCAAGCAGAGATATTGCTTTGTGAACATAGGAATTAACCTTCATGCAATCAGGTTTCTCTTTTTTGTATAATCAAGGTACATTGGTAAATCATGTTAAAATATTCTAATATCCGTCTTGCATCGAAAATCAAGCACAAAATCAGTTTCGTCATATAACCAGAGCAAAACAGTCTGTTTCGCACTTATATGATGACACCAGCTGTTTCTATAGTATTGTTGAAAATCAATCATGAATGATATATATTTTTTTCTTTTCATGGATACATCCGTGTAGGCTGATACAAGAAGAAAAAAAACAATTAAATAACAGAATGAATAGAAAGAGCAAACAAAAAAAATCTATGATCGACAATGATATCTATATATACAGTCACTTTTTTTCGAAAACTTCCTATTCACTCCTACAGACACATTCCAGTCCCATCCAACTTACTTTCTCAATTTCCGAAAAACACAATTTAATTTAACTCACAAATCTCCTTCCAAGAACATTCAGGTAAAATGCAAATGCAAAATACTAATGAAAGCGAAACATATCGAAACCAGGCTTTGGGAGGGGTGAAAACAAAAGACAAAACTAAATATGAGTAACAGATGTTTAGCAAGACGAAAAAAAAACGAGGAAAATAAATGCATTTCGAATCTGTATTTTTGTCGAAAAACACGAAATATTTTATTGACAAACGGATATTACTTGTAGATCGAATTGTTAATTCTCTTGAATACGTTTAAAAATCATGACTAACAACGAACAAAACGATGATATGTCAGGCAATATGCGGCAATTAATTGCTGCTAAAGCCGAAGAATTATTTAATCTTTGCGATACGGAACAGAAAGGTTTTATTATAAAAAAAGATATGCAACGTTTACGAGAAGAACTCGGTGTTGAACCTGAACAACTCGAAGATGTGTTCGATTCATTAGATGGCGATCATAATGGATATCTTACTCTCGAAGAATTTACATGTAAAACGACACTTTTCAACACCCTCAAAATTCTTATTTATTTATTTCTTTATTTTTCTTTAGCTGGTTTTGGTATGTTTCTTGGTGATCAAATCGGTGGTGGAAATGAACAGGAAATGATCGAACATAATCCAAATGAAAAAGAAGAACAACAATTATTTCATGATACATTAGAAGCACTTGGTGCAAAAGATTTATACGATGATGAAGAAACAATTATGGGCTTATGGATGAAATTACGTGAAAATGATCCAGCGCTATTAGGACAATTCGAACAGTTCATTGGCAAAATTACACAAGAAATTCGTCGATCGAAATTAGATCATCGAAGTATTGAAGCAGCTCTTCAAAGTAAATCATCTGTACATGAATCGGAAATCAAGAAATTGTACGATGAAATGGAACAACAGATTAAAGCCGAAAAGGCAAAAGTTCTCGCGCAAGTAAACGATCTGTTTTTGATTGCAAAAGAAAAAGATAATAGGATTTGTTCGATGTAATTGAAAAGGAAAAATTAAAAGAACGTGAACTTCGAGAACAAATGGAACGTGAATTACGTTCGAAAGAACAACAACTTGCCGAAGTATCGAAAAAACAAAGTGAATTAGAAATGAAATTACTTCGTGTTAATCTCAATGAATCCGAAACGAAAAATGAAAATGATCGTTTACAAAAAGTTTGTTCAATAGAAATTCGATCGATGATTTTCTTTATTCATTTATTTCGTAGGAAAAACAACAATTAGAAGAACAGTTACATGAAATCACAAGAAATCTTGAAGAATCGAAAAATTATATTTCACAATTACAAACTCAAACAAAGAAAGAAAAACGAGATCGAGCCAAGTATTTTCTCGTCAACAAATCGATCATTATTTGACTTTTTTTGTCTAATTTCAGACAAGCTTTGAGTTTAACTGAAAACATCGCTCTTGAACGTGAAAATCTTGTTAAACAATTAGATTCATTGAAGTAAAATCAATTGAATTTCTTCGTTTACAATTTCAATCTATTTAGAACAATTAATAAACGATTAGTTGATGAACGTGATCTTAATCAAGGTTCGAAAGTAAGTTCATGTTTCGTCATTCATTTAAATCTAATTCAATCGATTTTTATTTGTATTCAACAGCAAGAAAGATCTTCATCTCCAACAGGCTCATCGAGAAAAACAATGAGAAAACAAGGTTCAATTCTTTCGGATTATTTCAGTGGACCACCTCGGTACCTTTCTTTTCTCTTATTTCACTTTAATAATCACGAAAAAAAAACGTATTTTTAATTAACAGAGATAGCGAACCCGAAGAAGACGACGATGGAACACCGTTATCTCATGAACTCGATCCAACACAAAGTCGTAAACGTCGTTCTCGGTACGAAAGTTTTCTTTTTGAAGATAAGAAAAAAAAAAGAATCCAGTTCAGTTACTTTTCCCCATCACATTCGAATTCTCATGGGCTCTTTTTATGCCCGATTCGTTTTTTTCTCTTATAACAGGCGTTCGCAAAGATATACTAATGAAACATCTTCAAATCTTGAGCGTGAATCAGAATGTGAAAAAATCAAAAAACCAACTCGACGATCTCTACGCAGGTCAGTTGAATAACAAATCGAAAAATAAATTCCTATGTAACGAAAATCTACTTGAACTAAATTCTATTTTTCGTCTATTCTAGACGTCAACCCGTCCCACCACCATCACCATCTCCCGACACGAGTCAATCAGAAACCGATATTCTCGATAGATTTCTTCTACCAAATTTCGAAAAAAATCATTATAGAATTAATTATATATCAAATCGAGACTTAGCTCGTCTGTACGAGACGTTTGGTCTTTTTTCTTTTTCTTATTTATATTTTTCGACAAGAGAATGAAACAAAAACAAAAAAGGTTACGTTACTATCGAATGTCTGTTTTTCTTTTAGAGCACAAGATCTAGGCCGACGTGAACAACCCGTCGGGGCCAATTCAGTTTTTCAACATTCTGAATTAATGGTAGGAGAATTTTGATTGATAAGAGACAAAACACATTCTTGTTGTAGAATGTTGCGCCTAATGCTGTGCCCGATCGCATGTTTAAAGTTGCATTTATTGGTACGATCAAACAGGAAATCAACTGCAAAAATTAACTTATTTCGTTATTTCAGGCGATAGTGGAGTGGGAAAAACAAGTTTTATTCAACGATTTTGTACGGATAGTTTTAAAGATACGTTCGCAGCTACGATTGGTGTTGATCTACAAGTTAAAATGCTTAACATCGAAAGCCGAGTTATTGCTTTGCAATTATGGGATACAGTAATGATGATAAATTTGAATTCTTTTCATGATAAGTTTTTGTTTTTGTTTTTGTTAGGCTGGACAAGAAAGGTTTAGCTATGAAAATATATCACGACATTTGTTTTTTTTAAATTTTATTTAATAGATTTCGAAGTATTACGAAACAATATTTTCGTAAATCTGATGGTGTGATTCTTGTCTATGATGTTACATCCGAAACAACGTTTCGAAATGTTCGAGCATGGATGACTAGTGTTCGAGTAAAATCAAATCTTTTGAAAATGGGATATTTCAAGCTCGACATTTCGTTTTCTCTTTCCAAGGAATCAGCAGAAGACGATTGTGTTGTTGCACTTGTCGGAAATAAAACGGATCTATGCGATGATGATGAAAAACGTCCTGTTAAATACAAAGATGGTGCCAAATTAGCTGATGTAAATTCGATTATGAAGAAAGAAGAAAAAAAAACTTGAATGATTTCATTTTTCTTAGGAATACGGATGTTTATTCTTCGAAAGTAGTGCTCGTTTAGGTACATCAATTGTTGAAATTATGGAAGCGATCGCTCGGTAATACGGATGTTTCAATATTAATGAATTCATCTTGTGTTTTCGTTTGTAGATTAATGCAAGACAAAGATGATAAACAACGTAAAGGTGATCTTATTGATATATCTTCGAAGAAGAAGAAACGTGGCTGCTGCTAGTCAGTGAATGACAATGTTTCTTGTCTTTCTTCTGTATAAATGAATATGGCAAACAAAGCACAAAAACACAACACACTGCTGAGCAGTTGGATTGCTTTTCTTTTATCTTTCTCGCATTCTCTTTTCTTTTCTATTGTATTGTTGTTTTCTTTTCGGATAAAAATGAAGGTGGTGACGGGTAATCGGGTTCTCTAAACATGCATATAAAAAAAACTGAAGAGAATAAAAAAAAGAACAGCAGACTAAATAATTTCATCTATTTTTCATGATTATAAATTAATAAAACAAGAGAAAAAGATAAAGAAATACATTAATTAATATTCAATATAAAATGGATAGACGAAACATGACTTAATAGTGAAAATTAAGATTTTTATTTTTTGTCCTGTGGATTAATTGATTGACACACACACACACATACACAGTAAGACTGGATTCGACATAAAAAAAAAGAGGAGAATTTGATAATCTTCTATTTGTCCTGTTCTCGTAGATATGTGTGTGTGTGTTTTTCTCTTCTTCTTCGTTTCATAGCTGAGAAAGACAACAGACGATGAAAATCATTATCAAACTTGATAGGATATTCTTCACAGCATCGGCTTATTTTAATTGCACAACTAACGATTACATTCGTTGCGATTGATAAACATATTCATAAAGCTGGAGGCAATTCATCTTAGAAGAAACTTTTTTCTCTTCTTCTTTTTTTCAGTCCCTGTTTGTTTTTTCTCTCTCTCTCTCTCCCTAACTTATTATATTACAAAGATATCTGTTGATCATTTATCATTTTGCACATAGATATAAAAACAGAATCTCATTTTTTTCCTAACCTAGATTACAAATAGGCAGCGAATAACAAAATATCAATCAACTTATATGTAAGTGTTAATTAAACGATTAATTATTTTTCAAATAATTAAGAAAAAACAAGTGATTAGGAAAAGTTTAATATTTTGTTTATTTATTTTTTTTTGATTAGGTGAAATCGAATATGTTTCCTTCGTTAATCATTTCAATTTGTTTAATTCGATTGATTTATACTCAAGAAATAGATGAAATTGTTGAATGTCAACCGAAAAATCTCACAAACTATCGATATGATCAAATGAACTTTAAAGAACAAGAACGACTTGTAAGTAAATTTGTTTATTTTTTTCTTCTATTGAGTTGTTTTACGAAGCTAATTATTAATGAGTCTGACTCGAATGAAAAAAAAACGCGAACTATGCGCTTAGCAATTGAAATTTTATTCGAGTAAACACAATAGATTTCTTCCTTTTTTTATGATATATTTAGAATAGTTATTCTTTCATTTGCATATCGTTTAGGCTCAAGAAATTCTAAATGAATACGATAAAAATCTGACAACTCTCGCCTATATAACTTCATCGGCTGAATTCGATTCACATCTTTATATAAACGATACAAGTAAAAAACGTATGACGGTAAATCGAATCAGAATAAACATTCGAATCGATTGTCGATATAAATTCTCTAGGATAAATATTATGAAATCTATCGTGGTTGTTTGAAAACGATCGCATTCGTTGGAAGACAATTTAATAATTTAATTCAACATCAAAATTCATCGATGAATTGGTTATTATTGCGAACACAAGCGATCGGTGAAGCTGGTGATAATAATACAGCATTGAAATACGATTTACAACGGATGCGAACACAAATCCGAGAAGTTTATCATAAGAAATTCATTTGGAATCAAACGAAACTTGGCATTGACGGTTGGATAGAAATGAAAAATATCATATTTCTATTTATTCAATGAATTGTAGAAGTACAAGAAATTCTCGGCAAAATTCATTCGCCTGACGAATTATTTTCTCTGTGGAATGCAACTTATGAAGTGTCAGCATCAATGCGCGATTCCTATGCAACATTAATTACTCTACAAAATGAACAGGCCAAACAGAATCGTACCTCAGCAGTAACCCATTCTCACATCTAATCATTTAAGAGATAGAATTTATACCAAAAAAAAGGAGCAACCATTTCTTTTGAGATTCATCTCTTCATTGAAAAACCTCTAGTCTGTTTTTTTTTGTCCTTGCTATTCATTCGAATGATTGATCTTCGATGTTCGATTTTGTTTCTTTCTTTTCGGAGGCTTCAACGACAAAAGTGACACACCAACTAATCTCGAAGAACGTCGACTAGTCGAACAATTATGGCAAGAATTAAAACCTTTACATGAACTTGTTCATGCGTATGTTAGACAACAAATATATAAACTTTATCCGGGGCATATTGAACTCGATCAACCTATACCCGTGCATTTGACAAGTAAAGTTCATCGAGTAGATACTTTGTTCAATCGAATTTCATTTCGAATATCTAGGAGATTTATTTGGTTCAATGATGACATATCTTGAACATGATATTCTACCATTTCCTCATGTCAAAGGAATTGATTTAGGACCTGCAATGAAACGAAAGGTGATTGATTTTCTAAGAAAAACATAAAACGAGTAGTTGTGTGAGTTTATGTAATTCGATTAGAATTTTACTGAAGAACGAATCTTTCAATATGCAGATGAATTTTTCGTTTCGTTAAATCTCACTCGTGTGCCTGATAAATTCTGGAATTTATCAATACTTAAAAAAATTCCCAATCGTCATATGGCCTGTCATCCAACTGCTTTCGATATGTACAAATATGATGATGTTCGGTAGAGTAGAAAACCAAACAAAACAAGTTTTGATTAATTTTTGTCATAATAGAATTCGTATGTGTACAAGTTTAACATCTCGTGATTTTTATGTTGTTCATCACGAAATGGGACATATTCAACATTATTTACAATATAAAAATCTACCATTTTGGTTTCGACGATCTCCTCATGGAGCATTCAGTGAAGGAATTGGCGATGCCATTGCATTGGCAACAATGTCACCCACGCATTTAAAACGAATCGGTCTTTTAGAAAATTATAATTCAACTAAAGGTTTTTGTGTTTGAAATCACCAAAAAAAGAGTCGAATGTTTTGTTTTGTTTTCGATTGATTTAGAGGATAATATCAAATTCTTAATTTCTCAAGGTTTAAGTCGACTGTTTTTGCCACCGTATGCTTATGCACTCGATATTTGGCGTTGGTCCGTATTCAACGGCTCGATTCAACCGTATGAATATAATCAACGCTATTGGGATTTAATGTAAATAGATTTGTTGTTTCATTTTTCGAAAAAAAACTGACAAAAATTGATTTCAGTTGTCGATATCAAGGCATGAAACCGAAGTTTCCTCGTGACGAACGATATTTTGATGCTGGTACTAAACTTCATGTTGCTTTTGACTTAGCATACATCAAGTAAAACTCGTTGATTATATCGATTGAATTGAAAATTTTGTCGTCATTTGAAGATATTTTCTTGCGCATGTTTTTCAATTTCAAATCTTCGATGTTCTATGTCGTGAAGCTGGCCACACCGGTCCGTTACACCTTTGTGATCTACATGGATCGATTGCTGCTGGAAAAAAATTGAAGTAATTTGACCGTCGTGGATTTAATTGATGTTTTTAGTTTCGATTTAGAATTCTTCTTGGATTGGGTTCATCGAAACCTTGGGAAGATATTTTAGAAGAATTCGCAGGTGTTCGCACATTTTCAGTTCAATCTTGTTTAAAATATTTTCAACCGTTACGTGAATATCTCGAAGATTTAGTAGCTAAAGGCGAACTTAAAGTTGGTTGGCAATGTCCACAAATCAATTCATCGGAACGAAATTTCGTTCGAAACATTCTTCTCATCGTTTTACTATCGAACATTTTCTTACTAAAACATTTTTTTTATTTCGACACTTAACACATTTGAAAAACAAAAAAACATTTCGTTTTTTTCTCTCTTTCTGCTTGCTTGCTTGTTTATTTGATTGGTTTTTTTTTCAATAGATTAATCCTTAACTACGTTTGTCTCTTTCAAATAATATATAACGGCTATCTCTTCATTTCCCTTTCGATCCGTATCAAATTTATTATTCTCTTGTCGATAGATAAACATATTCTGCATATCATATTTATTCCAAAAGGAAAAAGAAAAGAAGAACGTTTCAAGTTAATAGCAGTTATTGAAGAAAAAAAACAAAACAAAACACAGCAGTTTGTTCGTAAAAATAAAAATCGGGTTAGAAAACAAAACATGCACCAATTGAGATCAAAATTTCGAACTGATTTTACTAAATATGCTATTAACAGCATTGTCGAGAAGGTTCTCGACACCATCAGGTAATTTATCAGCTATATGTTTTTTGAATGTCTCTTGAATAAGATCATCAGCTAGAAAACGTAGTAAATCTGGATAACGTTGTTTGATTTCGTTGAGAAATTCTTCGGGTGAATTTAATTTTAAACTTGAATTTTTTAATAGATCAACGATTTTATTAACGAAAACACGTAATTTACTTAAATAATTGCTTCCACAAACGACTTTATATAGAGGATGTAATTGAGAATATTTGTCAAGAATTTTCGTACAATCATCGATATGACTCGATAATGGTTCGAGAACATCGTCTTCATTTTTAAGAACAAGAATACCGTAGGTTAAAATCAATTCGATATTTTGCATCATACGACCGATTAAACTGATTTCTTTGACTGTATTTGCGGCTGAGAGTTGAACGGCATCGGCACGAGATACATCGATATTAGCCGAACTTTTCAACACAGGTTCATTCGTATTCGGAAGAGCTTCAGCCTAGAATATAATTAAATAAAAGCAAGAACGATAAGAAGAATATTGATTTACTTGAAGAGCAATTTCTGAGCCATGTTTTTTTATAAGATTATCATCGAGTTTATTTGCTGCTTGATAGAAATGTTCGAATGATGTTAACGCCTTTTCAACGATCGGTGCTTTCGTACCGAATTTCGATATTTTTCGATGAATTTTCGTTGTCATTTCTAATGGAGCAAATCTGTCGTTTGTTGATTGTTTATCGCCTATGATAAACATTAAAAAACAAACCTCGATTTTATCTCATTAACATATTCATTCGATTAACATTACCTGTAATTGCTAATCGACCAAAAATTGAACTCAACTGTTGACCGACCTGTTCTATTAAAGCTCGTACTGTTTCGGCAATATTCTGTAGATCAGTTATATTTGCCATATTAATATCAAAATATTTGCAAAATACATCGAGTATTTGCCCGAGAAAATCAAGAACCCGACCAATGCCAAGTTCACCTAGTTTTTCATCGATTATTTGAAGAAATTGATTAAACTAAAATAAAAGTAATATAAATTCTATTCAAAAGAAAACGTTTTCATAAATTGACGTACTCGTTGAACTAACATTCCTGATCCACAACACAACATACCAATGAAACCCACGTTTAAATGTTCAGTAACTGCTTCTCGAGCTTCATTCAATTGATTTTCAATAGATTTGAGTATATCTGGACGTTCAGCAAATATGACACAAGCTAAACCTGATATCGATTCATAGATTTGAATACTTGAAAAAAATGTTTGAACCGTAGCAGGTAGTTGAGTAATTCCTGCTTGTTGAATTGTATCATAGAACTGTTTAATGGCACCAAAATGCTGTTTCATTGGACGGATATCATCGCCAGTAGCAGCCGCAGTATCAGTTGCATTGGGTAAATATTCGCATACTTTTTTCGTCCATTCACATAATTCTGTTTGACTTGGCCGTTGAAGAAACGATGTTTCAGTATTCGAATCTTGTTTAAATCGATTAAAAAACGTTTTCAATTTATCAATATTCGGCGTTTCGGGTGGATCGCCTTCAGCTTGATTTTGTCCTAAACAAGCGAGTAAATTCATCGAACGTCTTTGTTCTCTACAGTAGTATTTCTTTTCTTTTTATGGCTTATACTCGTTCTGTCTGTTTACTATTGATATAGCGTAGGTAGATACGTATGAGAACAGCATGTTTTCATTGGTCGATCAAATTCTAAAAACAGAACAAAAATATCCTTCGTTTTGTAATTCACTTGAATCGCTATGAGTCATTTAAAACGAAATCTGAAGAAGAAGAAAAACAATCGTCATCGTTTATTTTTTTTATTTTCAATAATAATAAACTCCAAATGTTGTCGCAACACAAATTAAAAATTGATTCATATAAATCGATTGTGCAAATTTGTCTGTTTGAGAATCCCAATAGGCTCGACAAAACATTTGCAGATTTTCATTGGTATCATCACAAATAAGAATTTGTACAATGAATTTATATCGTTCGTAGCCGAGTGTTTTCAATGAATTTTTGATGAGATTCGAAAGAGTTCGTGTTAAACTCGAATATTCATCGGAATTATATTGTTGATTATGAAGATTTTCATGAAGAATTTCATGCATTGACTTTTTTATTTGTTGACAATCGAATATTTTCTTTGGTAAACTGACATTCTCCTGTTCGTCTGTCATTTTATTTTCATAGAAATTAATTTGAAAACATCGAAGAAAAAAAACGAATTAGCGCTGAAAATCAGAATTATTAATAAAAAAAAAACCAAACCAAAACAAACAATGAAGTATTTTTTTGACGAAGAAAATTCAAGTTGATGTTAAATCATAATGACGTGAATAAAGACGTTCAATAGGATTAGCTTTTGTACGTATGGACGGAGCTGAAAGTAGAGTTATGCACGATCCAATTGTTGTTAAAAAGATGAAAACTATCAAACAACAACGATCGATCACAAGTGCAATAAAACGCCAACCTTCTCTTTCCTAAAATAACAAAAAAAAGTAATTTTTCATTTTTTTTCTTCTCGAAATATTCAAAAAACAAACAAGATCATCGTTTTGTGCTTCACGTTGTGTTTCACTGATATACCGAATATCTCGAATAGCTTGTTGAATGACCGGTGGATATCGTTCAATAGAAACCGATTTCAAATAATTATTCAATCGATAAATATTCGGATCGGTTTCTGTTAACAAGGAATTTTCTTCGAGATCGTTTTGTTTCGAACGTAGGATTGCATCGGCTATGTAGGGTTTTGACATGAAAATAAACGGCGGTATGATTTCAAAGAACCAACGTTTCACCCAATCGGGCATATGATGTGTATTCGGATGACGCCAATGAATATTTAATGTTATAATTGTTAATAAAATTGAAACATTGACTAAAACTAATGTAAATAGAAGATAGGTACCGAGCAAAGAAAGTTTTAATGATGTTGGAGGAATAAGATCAATAAGAAGAAGATAAAAAACTTGAAGTGCGACAAAAATCGAAATGGATAATGTTAATTTTTCACCACAATCACCTAGAAAACCGAGAAATCATTTTGATTGAAAGAATACAATCAAGTTTTACTTGGTAAATAAAATACAAGAATGGTTAAAAATGCAATGTTAACACACGGAACAACAAGATTAACCATATAAAAAAGTGGTTTTCGTCGAATAAGTAATTTAAATGTGACATCAAAATATGGATCATCTTTACAGCAATCATACAAAAGGACGTTTCGTTTAGCAGGCTAAAAAAAAGCATTCAGATATTTATATAAACTATTAAAATTAGCTCAAATGTGTCTGCAATTTCGATACGTATGTATAATATATCATCTTACACATGAGAGCTAAGAAAAACATATGTAATCATCTTAACGATAGGAAATTCTATCCAAACAAAATCTGATCGTTTGACTGGAAACTTCAATAAGAATAGTAATTAGAATAAATATATGTACTGCGTATATACATTTGACTGTTTGAAAGAAAATCGATTTATAGTTTCCAATGATATTTATGTAAAAATCAACTTAGTAGACAAGCGAGACTTACTCATTGTCTATCAAATGTTAATCCTGGACAAAAAAAATAATGTTTATGATGATAGATTTGACAGATGGACGATTACTTCTCGTTAAGTGCTTGTTGTCTTTCGTTTTATCTTTTAGCGTCTTCGATGAAATAAATATCTAGTTCTATGAAAACTTATCCTGATCGGACACAAAATTTATCAATAAACTTAAGAGAATTCAGTTAGTTCGATATGTATCTCGTGAGATTGAAGTCAAGATAAAACGTGTTGTTTTTTTGTTCGACTAACTTACAGCTCCGATTATGTCCCATTCTATGGATGGATAATAATCTGTTAGATCAACGCCAACACTAACATCGTCTTGACCAGATTTATGTTTCAAATCAACCTTAAAATCATAAGAAAAAACAAAGAACGAAACAATCGAAAATAAATTTCATTAAAATTATTCAATACCAAATTTCCATTATGTGACCATGTACCGAATTTCAATGAACATGATTGTTCATCGAATGGATAATGTTCAATATCAATAGAACAATAAGATTTGTATATAACAGGAGGATTCCATTTGATTGTTCCATTCCAAAACTATCGAAATACAAAATCAAATTGCCAACATTTTTTTTTGTTCTTTTCTCTTACCACATGGGCTTTTGTAATTGTATTAACTTCATAGGTTCCATCGGCATTATTATATAGAACAATATCAGGTACCCAAATATCAGATGAAGGAATTTCAACAACATCTATGCCGCCATATTGACTCGGTATCCATGTTAATTTGTAATCACTCCATTCCTAAACAATATTATTTCAAATTGTGTGTGTGTGTGTGTTTTTTTTATTGTTTATTGATCTGTTACATGTTCGAGCCAAACATTTGTCGTCATAATTTGATTTCTTTCGTCAATATCAGATAATTGAGATAATTTTAAGCCCAATGTAACATTAACTGTTTGATTTATTGATTGTACGGGTAGAACATTTTTATTATAATCTTTCATTAATTCATGTAACAGACGTTTAGCTTCGATATTTGCTTGAACTTCTGAAGTAAAAACAAACAAGAAATCGAATTAGGATTTCATTTTAAAATTAACCTTACCGAATTGAATTAAACTAAACAAACTAATAATTATCATCGACCAAAAGAGCATCATGGTAGTTTTTTTATATCCATGTATAAGCAAATAACAGTATAACTGACATGAAGTTTATGATTACCATACCAATAGTCGATGCGATGAAAGACAAACTACACTTTGACGATGACATTCTGTTTATGTCTTAGATTTTGTTGGACAATAAATGACGATCGATAGCGAGATGTCAGCAATATTCAAGTAAGAAAACGACGACAAAATGGCATCTGGTCGAAGTTATCAAAGAAGAAAAAGAAAAAGAAAAGAAAGATAAACTAGCAAACGATCAACATTTTTTATCATTAATTTTTCGAGCAAAAAAAAATCGAGACATGTTACACTAAATGAATCAAGGTGAAATTGATAATAAGAACAAAATAGGGGGAAAAAAGAGAAAATTACGACGATGTTGTTTAACTTGTGTGAGATAATATGTTTTCATTGTTAAGAATGTTTTACCCTCTTCTCCCCTACTTACTCAATTAGACGAGAGAGGAGTTAAGTTTGTCGGAATTAAGATGATAGTCAAATGTTATATATTACATATGTATATGTATGCACCCGATTGACTAATAAGGAAGATGAAGCATGCATTCTTTTTCCTATGTTTCCCAGGAGAGAGAGAGAGAAGAATCAATCGGAAACGTCAAATCAACAGTAGCAAAGATGAGAAAAAATGGTTCGTCTGTTGTGCTATTATTACAGAAACGAAAGAGAAGAAAAAGAAATCTCGATAAAAGACAAGAAGAATAGGATGATGATGATGATGATCAAGAAAAAGAAAAAGAAAAAGGAAAAGGAAAACAGAGTTAACCTAAGGAGTATAGTATACATTCTATGTGCTAAGTTCTTTTTTCCCCTTGTCGTTTTTTTTTCTTTCTTCTTTTTTTTCCGCATTCATTCGATCATGTCTCATGGCAAGTAACCGTCTAAATGATGTTGCTGAAGATGTAGACAGATGATGACATAAGAGTATACTAATGGCAAGCAAAGAATTCCAGTAAAAATAATAAGCATATTAGATTTTGTTTTTATATTCATTTGGGAAATAATAAAGACACAGAAGACAACAATGACGACGAAGAAGAAGAAGAAGAAGAAGAAAATCTATCGAAGATGTATATTTGTAAATCAATGTTTTTAACGAATATAATTTTCGACAACAACATTTTGAAAAATTTTCTTTCGAAAATTTTCTTTTCTCGGTGTGTTTTGAGATTTATGATTACAATCAGTTCCACGAGAGAATACGCACGTTGGTGTATGATCATAATATGAATAGAGAAGTCCATGAGTTGAACTTGCTTGACCAAACGAATAGGGATCAGCAAATAGAAGACGACTACGAGCAACTGAGAGAGCTCGATCGTATGCCTTACGAAATATATCAGCATCAACTGGACCACCATGACGAAATTGTCGTTTAGTTGCTTGAAGACGAGAATTCGGTGGTGTTACAAGTTTAAGAATTGGAGTAGACAATTTTGATGAATCATTAGAAGATGATTGTAATGGTAGTAAAGTTGTTTGATGAATACGAACAGATGGTGATGAAATAACTTTCTGTCTATAGTTATTTTCTGTTTCAATGGGTGGTAAAACAACGACTGATGTCGAAGGTTTAGCTGTTGATGTTGTTTGGACAAGATTTTCGATATATTTTCCTTTGATATTATTATCTTTTGGCTGTAATTGTGGTACTGATGATGACATTATTGATTGAGTATGTTTCTGAGCAGTTGACGGTCCTCTTGATGTTGCCTTAGCAAAAAATTGTTCAGTATTTTCTCGAAGAAATTTCGGTATTCCTTCTTGTCCATGTGTCAAACTAATTCGATGTACGGGTGGCGTTTTACGTTTACGAAGACCACGAGTCATCAATGATTATAGACACGTCGATGAAAGAACAATAGCAACAATGACAAAAAGAAAGAATGAAAACCTACACGAATAAGACATTCGTTTCTAATTCCATTAATGTTTTTAACAAAAAAAAAAGCAAAAGTTCATTTCAATCTATTTTAGTGTCGTTTCGATTTTGTCATGCGTCTCGTTTTTTTTCTCTCTTCTTCTCAAATTAGGAAAAATTCAACTAGTTAATCAACAACAATCCGGTCAAGTCTTTCGTCGAAAATAATCGCAATCGTATTTGTTTGATTTTGGAGAAGAAAAATTCAGATCTTAGCTTTGTTCTTTGTAAAAATCTATATCAATTCAACCAAAAAACAAGATTTTTCGGATTTTTTTTTCGATAGCAATAAAATGATTGCTTTACAAGAAAAAAAAACAGCACATTTGAAGATCATCTAATTGACATTCGCTTTGGAAAACACGAAAGAGAAACAAGAAAAAACAATGTTTTGACCAAAACAAAAATACACTAAAGAGAAAGTGCTGATAAAGATATAAAAATGAAGACAAAAAAAAAGATAATCCACAACTACGAAGAAAAAAAAGTTAAAAGATAAGAAAATGTTAATGATTTATTTATTTTTAATTAAATTTTTTCTTTCGATGGTATCCATGCATATTGAACCGATTCTTCACGGTCTATTATTTCACATATACGACTGTAAACATCAGCTAATGTCTCTTCTTGGATTGTAACTAAAAGAATAGATATTTGGTATAGAAACTATTCGTTTCGTTGAAAATTCGTTCTACTTGTAAAAAAATCACCAAATTGCTGTTCGATTTTAGTTGCCTTATCGAACATTTGTTGAGCACGTTGTTCATCGGCATCTTGACCCATATTATCTCTGAATAGAAATCGAATAGATTTAGTTTTTATTGAAATTTGACTGAAAATCATTCGTACAAAATCCATTTAACATCCCGAGGTTTAACATAGATCACAATGGGATATAATCCAGCATTCATTAAACGTCGAATAGCATGTCCACTAACATCCAAAATACAATGTTTTGACTAGGGAAAAGAAAAATGTTTTTTTTTTTATTTTGATTTTTAGTAAATAATCAATTTACAGAATTGGCAACTTCTCGGACGGCATTGACGCTGGTACCATACAGATTACCTCCGTATTCTCCGGCTTCGATAAATAGATAATTGTGAATATCTTCTTCCATTTGTTCACGTGTTGGAACAAAATGATATTCTCTTCCTTCGGCTTCATTATCTCGTTTGGGTCGACTTGTATCTAAATAGATGCGTATATTTATTGTTGAAATTGCTTTCAAACTTTCGATTCAAACAAACAAACATACGTGGTACACAATTAGCAAATCGGTCAGGTTCATCATTTAAAAGTTGATCATTGAGAAGTTCTTTGAATGGACCGAAAATGATCAATGGTCGTTCGTAAGTAACTATTGAAAAGATTTTAGTTCGATTTCTTCGTAGATATTTTTATTTACTTTCATGTCGAACAACTAATTCATACGATAGGACAGGCTCGAGATTTTCTGGTTCGACTTCGGAATCTTCACCTGATTGTGCATCTTTCTTGTCTCCAGTTTTACTAAATATATTGAGTTTCTTCTTCTTCTTCTTCTTGTCTCGTTCAAGAGTACTGCTCTACAAAGATTGTAGAGAAAAAAAACAGACAAGACTGTCCGTTTGATTATATCTTATCTAGAAATCATACTCGACTACTGTTGCCTGGATTGAAATTAACTCGTTTTTGTCTTGCACGTTCTTTTTTCTCGATACGTGATTTTGCTGGAATATTACATAATTCTTCTTTGTCGAGTCCATCAGTGACACGTTTCGCTTTCCACCAGTAATCATCAGCAGAATTTGTTACAAGAAATATATCTCCAGCATGAAATTCAATGCCATTACCACCAGGAAAATTCGCATCATGTACCGGATTATAATCAAATTGTGCTCGAACATAGAATTCTCGTTTCTCCGATGTTTTCAAACTACCCTTACTGCCAGTTATATCACGAGACATTTGTCTGCTTTGATCATTTCGACTGAAATCTAAACATACACGAATACGCTCGTCTCACGTTTGTTCTTTATCAATAAAATATCAACCTTTATTTTTATGAATAACAATCAAATTCGCTGTTTCACCACAATTTTTCAGCACCGCTGCAGCCTCATCATGAGATGCTGCACGTAAATCTTTATCGTTCACAGATAAAATTTGGTCACCTCGACGTAATTCGCCGGACTTAGCTGCTGGACTATTAGGTGGTATAAATGATACATAAATTCCGGGATCTTTGTCATCATAAATTATATTGAAACCGAAACCATTTGGACCACGTCGAAGTGTAACTTGATGTTCCCTACAATAAAACAACATTTTTGCAATCTGTTCTTTGCGAAGAAAACACTGGTCGCATTCAGGCAGATTCTCTTTTTTCTGCAAGTGACAGATTTTGATCTCATTTACCCTAATGCATCGCCTTGCTCGTCTTGACTCGGCGAACGATATCCATTTGACTGATTACTTATTACAGCTGGTTTTTGTGTGTAACTTGGATGTTTGCTCGGATGACCAACTATTAACGTTATTTTTGAACCTTCACTGCAAGCTTGACGAATCGCTTCGACAGCATGTTTATGTTCAATAAATTCGAGATCATAACCATTTACCTTTGGAACACAAAAACAAAGGCACAATCAATCGACATTTTATTTTAAAACAATCTTTCGTCATACGGCTGATTGAACGTGTAATAAACGATCGCCAACTAATAAACGTCCGTTTTTAGCCGCGATACCATTGGGAATAATACTTGTTATGAAAATTCCGTGATCACTGAAAATATTTTCGATGATTGAGTTATAGAATTAAAGAGACAATGAAATTTGTTAACAAACCCTTTGACATGTTCGTGAGTTATTCCACCAGCTATCGAAAAGCCAAGATGTTCACTTTCGGTTTTTTCTAGTTCGATTTCTTCGTTATTCTGTGGAGCTAAACGACGAATTTTCTATGCAAAAAACAAAAAAAAAGAAAAAATATTCAACAATCGTTGTCAAATTTGAAACTAACAAGATCAACGTGATTGCCGGCTGCTTTCAGTTTATCAACTGCTAGTTGATGTTTGATATTTCGAAAATCTTCTCCGTTTACTTCTAAGATAATATCATGTTCTCTAAACGGAATAAACGATCAAAATTCATCAAGATCAATGCCAAAACAATCAATTCTACTTGAGACGACCACTTTGTTGAGCAAGACCGCCTTCAGTTATACGTGTAATTACAACGGCCGAGGAATTATTAATACAAGGAGTATCCGTTCCACCAGCTATAGAAAATCCTAGGCCAGTATTTGCTGTCTATTGCAATCAATGAAAAAGAAAAAAATAGTGATTTTTTTTTACATTCGAACAAAAAAAAAGCGAATCTACTCGTTCAAGTTCAACATCGTATTCTTGCCAATGATCATCGTAATTAAATTGTGTTATATCAATCGGTGGATTTAATCCAGATGTAGTCGAACGATTCGTTGGTCCAGGTGATGCATCAGGTATTCGAGAGAATGGAGTCGGTGTTGGTTGCCGTTTATTTTCTTTCGGAATTGTACTGGTATTCGTTGGATGAACAATTGGATTTTCAGTTACTAATGGGGCGACTGTGGATGAATCATTTGTTGTTATTGTTTGTCTTGTTGATGTTGTACCGTTCTGAATGAGTAAGAGAGATAAACAATCAGTTGACAATGAAGAATTTGATTTACTTGAGTATCACGTTTAAGCATCGGTTGCTTTTCCCATTCTTCAACTAATTGAAGTGTTGCTTGAATTTTAGCTGCATGATCACTCTGTTCGTCAAGAAGAATAGATTCATAGAATTCTTGAATATCTAATTTTATTTAACAGAAATAAAAGGCCATTAGAAAATTTTTCTTTCTTTCTGTCGATCAATATAATGTCAGAAACCAAAAAGAAAAATAATGATAATAATACTAACCGAGAAGTGCTTGAAATAGACGACTTTTAAAAACTTTGATAACTCTAAATAAAGAACGATGGAACAAATTTAATTTTCTTTTTTTATCCATCAAAAGCAGAACATGCTCATTACTTACCTAGCTATAGCACTCTTCAACGGCTTATCTTCTGGTGCATCCAACCGATTATAATAATCTTCAAGCAATTCTAATGCTCGATTAGCATCTTAATCAATACAAACAAGATACATAAGTTTAACTGTATGTCAATATTTCATTCGTACTGTACCTTGTTTTCGTACAGGCATCTTGTCGAGCATAAAAATGATGAATTTACATCTAGTGAAAAAGAAATGGCTTCTATATATAAAAAAAAAAACGAGCGAAAAAGAAAATTAATCCTTCATGCAATATTATAATGATCAGAGAACGAACCGAAGAGAAAGAGAGAAAAGAATTGCAAAATTGTTCTATTTTATTTCTCATTTAGCCTTGAAGCAATCGTCAAATGTCGAAAAAAAACAGAAAAAAAAAGAATTTATATGATGAGTATCTGAAATCTATCGGGAAATGTCGAAACAGTATATTACCGCAAACTCTATAGCAGGAGATAAACAATTTCTTAGAGGAAAAGAAAACGTTTTTCCCTTTAAATGAGACAAGAGGAGAAAATAACAACAACAACAACAACAACAAAAAATGATTATTATTTATATTTGTTCTTTGACGACGTCAATTTCTCGTCTTTTTTTCTGCTACAGATCTTCTGCTTTTTCCTCTTGCATTGATCACTGCGGTAACGAGATCATATCGAGGACAAGCGATCAATCGGCAGAGAAAAAAAACGAGTAAAAGAAGACGAGTCTAGCTACGACAGAGAAAATAAATAAATCGCTCAGAAAAAAAAAGAAAAAGAAAAAGAATGTAAAAAAAAAACCAAAAAAGAAAGAGGAAGGTGTAGAATAAAAAACCGAACCGAACCGAACGCAAATCAGACATTTTAGTTATATCAATGTGCATATCCTCTGTAGTTTTGATCGAATGATTTGCATTGGATCTCTCTAATTGATTTTTACTTTCAAGGTCATTTATTTTGCATATAATTACAACGCAGAAGATAAATTAAATCTTGAATAGATGTCACTTGCAGTCGAAACAGATTTACCATAAAACCTTGTCATTCCTTTACTACTCATGTCATATAACACTATTGTAAATTCAGGCTCGATCAACAAAGAGAGAGAGAGAGAAAAAAAAACTGCTGCAAATCTGTTTCGTTGTTAAATGTATTTTATTGATAAGCAAGCAGTATCAGAGATACAAGACACATACAGACAGTTCTTTTTCTTCTTCATCTTGCAATTATAAGTAAATATATGTAACCTTGTACATGATTCAATTCTATTCGGCACAGTTGTTATCGCTGACATTAAAAATCAAATCTTTTTTTTTTATTATTTACTTAATCAAAATTTCGTCAGTGTGCTACAATAAAAAAAGAAGAAGAAGAAAAAAGTTAATTTTTTCATTAAAAAATGTTATTCTCTTCTTGTCAAAGTTCACAGTATTTCATTTTCGTCTTTCTTTGTTTTTCTTTCCATATAAAAGAAAAACAATATTTAAGTTTTCATCATGATTATTTTATGTTTTCATTTTTAATAAACTAAAATCTATCATATTTCAATTTGATAATGAACTGAATTTTATTAATAAAAGATACATTCTCAAATGTGGAAATAAGATCATATTGTACCCACCAAAGGTCTTCATTATTTTCCCTGTGGTAAATTTATTTATTAATAAGATCTTATTTACCACAGTATGATTCTTTGTCTTTCTTTTTGTTCAAGAATCATAAATCAGTATGATGAATATGATCAGCAAAACAAATATTTGATTGGAAATAGTCGTAGGCGAACAGTAATATATTTCTTGATTAATCATTTATTTTGTGGGGCTCATGTACTTATAAGTTGGCGATATTCTTTCACAAAAATTTTCTTAGTAAATTTTGACATATCCTTTAATCACAATAATTGAAAGCAAGTCTTTCTTCATGATTAATATGAAAAATAGGAGAAGGAAATTAAGATTTTTTTCCCCTTTGTTTTATCAATAGGATGCATAAATGAAAGTGCTTTTTCATAACATTTTCACTCCAACAACTCTTCTTTCTGTAAGTTATAAACACTTCTCACTTTTTCTTGTGTATATTATTGAATCATTTCCATTTCATATCATCGATTGTTGGATCAATGGAAACTCATTTTCATTCTGAAAGTTCATCTTCTAATAACAAGATAAACTGATCTACCCATCCTATCATTGCAATATATTTATGCTTGTAAGTCATCTTATTCAAATTTTTTTTTCGTCTTTTTACTTCAATCGTATGCGATTCTCTCATAGATAAATACGTATTTTCCAGTAGAATGTTTTTTTTTTGTTTTACTAGTTAATTAAATGAAGAAATCTAATCTGATTGTTCTATGTTTATGATATACAATATGGTTAGAATAGAATATGAAGTTGAATAAAGAAATTCCATGATACGAACTAAGCTTTGATCATGTTTATTTACTAATTGAATCGTATTGCTTCAGTTCAAATTATTTATTAACTCTAGTTTTTTTTTTGTATTTGAAATATTGAAAAAGACAATTTCTTCGTTTTCATTCGCTATTTTTACTGATATAGTTACAAATTATTTGATTAGCTAATTTTTGTGAAATAAGAAAATATATTCATACATTTTTTATGATATATTATATTAATTTCCGCAACTCGTCAACGCGTTCATTCAAATCAAGATAAACAAGTTTTCTTATTTCCCACGAGTAAGTTTCCCTATAATAAATGTATTCACACGAAAATACACGAAAATTTATATAATTCTTAATGAAATTCAATACGTTTTTACGCTAAGATATTTACGAACAAATAGTACCTTGATCAATTAACACTGGTACATGCAATTAATCTTTTTTTAATTTACCTATGAAAATTTGGTATGACTAATAATACTATAAAGATAACTCTTTTAAACACTCAATGAAACATAAATGTTTAGTTTCAAACTATATGATTGTTTTCTATAAAATACCAAATATGACAAAACTAATGATTCATCAAAAATTAATCAATTGAGTTTATTATCAATATATGAAGTCATTTTGTTGTAATAAAATATTAACGAACACTCCCTTATTTTGACTAGTTAGATCAGCAAATCATTTGATGGATATCAGATAATAATTAATAGCAAACGAAATTATAAACAAAATCTTCTCGAAGTAATATCTTCATGTAGTATTGAGTTTTCTTGCAGTTATTTTTAGTAAACAGACAAAAACAAATTTCTGGATGACATAAACATTAAATGACATTCAAAACAAAGAAAAAATCTGTCCATGTAAGTCTGTTAATGATGTATTTCATTTTTGATTAAGGTTATTGTGTCTAACTTCTTTTCTATCTGTCATGTTTGACGGTGTGACTATATTACTTGGTGCTTCTTTGCGTGTTGAGAGCAATTTTTACGATTTTAACATAGTTTCTTTCCATTAAACTACATTTTAGAACATACCATCGAATGTATCAGTCGTGACAGATAATAATAAAGCTTCTTGCTGTTGATACAAAAGATACGTCTATGATAAAAATCTATACAAGGTATTTAGTTAATATTTTCGTAAAAAATGTTTCCAGCGAAATGTGATCATGTAAGAAAAAAAAACTTGAATAATGAGTAGAATTTAATATCGTGGTTTATGATTTTTCTGTATTTCCGACAGAATGTTTTATATAGTGAAGTATTTTTATTTCCACTCGAATAAAAAACACTGTAGAAAGAACTCGAAAAATAATTTTAAGAATCATATGCCTTTCTCACGTTAAATTATGGAGATGCAGATATCAATTGACTGTTAAATATATTTGTCCAAATCTTTTGAAAAATCATACCAGAGTTTGTACTTTTCTTTCTTTTTTCCTAGTTAAATAATTTAATAAAGAAATTTTTTTTCATTTTTCCTAGTTGAATAATTTAATAAACAAAAAACACCTATGTACTCCTATGAACGCATGCTACTTTCTAATTATAGATAGATTCTCGTCTTCATTTATTTTATAACGAACATTCTTTTTCATTTTCAAAAAAATTAATTTAAGAAATAAGATTCACTCAAAGTATCAATGGCATAGCTCAAGTAAATGATTAGATGTAGAATAAATCATTCGGCTAAGATTTATACCCGTGAAAAATCATGTAAATCAGAACGACATGTCCTTTTTTTCAGATTTTCTTTTTGAAAGAAAACAACAACATGTCTCGCAATGAAACAAGCACAGATAGTCACACAACAATATTTTCAATTGCTCTTATGGGTTTTATTCAAGAATATATTTTATATTATTTACCATTAATTTTTATTATATTCGGTGTTTTTGGATTTATTGGTAATGTAATAACTTTTCTACAACCATCACTTCGTTATAATTCTTGTTGTATTTATTTACTTTGTGAATCATTCATTGATGTAACAAATCTTCTAATTAATCTAACTGTTAAATATATTTACAATACAGATAATATACTTCCATTAATTACGAATCGTTATCACTGTAAATTAAGACTATTTGGTCTGGTATTTTTGCCTCAATTCTCGATGAATTTATTAATTTTATCGTTAGTTGATCGTTATGCATGTACATGTAGTTTAACATCATCGATCCGATATATTCGACAAATACAATTTGTTCCTTGCATAATTCTAGTGACTAGTCTCATATCAAGTCTGATGTCGTTTTACGCACCTTATTTTCACGATATTCAACCAGGTTTTGGTTGTACATCGACTAATCCTGTTGTAAACGGAATTTTCTATATTGTTTTGCACGGTTTACTTGCTCTGTGTACCATGCTAATTTTTGTTTTACTTACTAGTCGCAATGTGAAGCAAAGTCGTCTTCGAGCAGTAAAATCGATCTTTTAATTTTCTTGTACGAATACACAACTATGTTTGTTTCTTAGGGTCGAGCAAATATTCTGAACATTGATCGTTCTCGAAATCCATTTCTTCGTCTGGTATTTACTCAAGTTCTTGTGACAAGTTTCCTTTCATTTCAATGGATTAGTTTCTATATTTATCATATCATTCGAATCTATCAACTTCAAACACATGAACAAATATTCTTTCATTATTTTCTTTGGGCAATTACCAATAATATCTATTATCTCATCAATGTTAAATCATTCTATTTATCAACATTAACATCTCGTTTATTTCGAACGACATTTCTTAAATTTTTCGGCATACGTTCGGCTGAATATCAATCACCACAACTCACCAATAAATTTCCTGAAAGTTCTTGAATAGTTTTACAAAGAAATGAAATATAATTGTGAAACAATAAAGATTTTGCTTTGTTATTATTTATTTTACGAGAAAAGAAAAAGACGATGAATTATTGATTAATCGTGATCGAGTGTTATGATATAGTTTTCCATTCATTTCTTCGATCTTGAATAAGTCGATCAAGTTCAATTGAAAGGTCATTTGATCGTGGTCGAAAATCTTCATTTTGCCGATTGATATAATCAAGAAATGAATTTACAATGGAATTGCTATTTAAGTAAATAAAAAAAAGAGAAGATCATGAGAATTGAGTTTGTGTTATTTACCTGTTCGAGAATTCGTTTTCGATCTGTTTAGTTTTGTCAATTAAATTCGTAATATTTGAATCGAAGTTGAATTTCTGTTCTTCTTCGTTCTCATTTCCTGTTTCTTGTTTCAAATCTTTCGATATTTCGACTAGTTTGCCATTTTCTACAATCATTTGAATATAATTCGTAATCTTCTTCATTTGTCCATTGGTTTGTTCGACTAAATTCAAACGTTGACTAAGTAAATTCTCGATTAATTGTGTAAAATTTCGTTGTTGATTTAAACTATCAAGAATAATCTGTTGTTTAAGTCCGAGACGTTGATCATTGGTGTATTGTTTTTCGAGAATATTCAAATAGATTTTTTCAAGTAATTGTTCATGACGTGACGAATAAATATTCATCAATTGATTTTCATATTGAGCGCGTTGCTGTTGATGAATGGTCGCTTTTGAACCGAGACGATCGGCTAATTTTCTATCGAAGAAAAGCAACTCAACTATGAAATGCACAAATGAGAGAATTCTACTTGAGATCTTCGACCGGTGTTGAATCGAAATATTTTTTTAATTGTGAACATAGTTGTAATTGTGATTTAAGTGTTTCGAATTCGACACTTGCAAGAGCTGATTCGACTTCTAATCGAACAAGTCTATGGACAAGAAAATGAAGTTTTCGTTTTTACAGATTCAATCTATGTACTTCACAGTCCGTTGATTAAGTTGTTTGATTAAATCGATACTTGGATTTTGTTCGTATGTATTATCATCGAGCCAAACATTTTGAAGAACGGAAAGATAGTTTCTCTCCATTTGAATATAATTGAGAGCAATTTGTTGAAAATTATTTGAAGAGATTGGTGTTTGAACAAGATTTTGTAAAGATGTCTGTAGAAAATAGATTGAATAAATGAAATTTTTCTCTTTGCTTTTACATACAAGTTGTAGTAATTGTTCGATTTGTCGACGTGTTTCACGAAGTTTTTCTTTCGTTTTTGGACCTTTCATAAGTAAACTTTTATATTGTTGTTGTTTCCAATTTAATTGCGATTTCAATGCTTGTGTTTGACTTTTAATACATGAATATTGTTCAGTTAAATTTCGTTGATAATTACTCCATGGAATCACCATTTTTCTAATCAAAAATAAAAAATTCAATATATAAAAACTCGTTTATAATCTTCATTACCCATTGTCTAATGAAATGAGAATATCCAAAAGTTTGTGTCGTTCATCATTATCCTCGATTACATCTTTAGTCAATAGCGAATATCTAAATAAAATCATTAATGAATAATCAATTTTAAAATTTTTATTGAGAAAAAAGTTCAAACTTTGTTAATTCATCTTCAGTTAGAAAATTTTGATCCGATAAATTACTAACAATCCAAGTAAGAAATGGTTCGAGACCTGGTTGATAAACAAACCAATCGAAATTATAGGGTTCATATTGATTAATTCCAGGATAATGAATACGTTTCAAAAGATTGTGAAAACCGACACCGAAATTTGACATTTTTAGTTTTAGTTTAATTCGATTTGAAAGTGATTCATTGATTTTACTAACAGCAGACGACCGAAGATCGGTCATTGTTCAAATCGACGCGTTTTTTTCAGAACAAAAACTCGAATACGATTTTTTTTAATTAAAGAAAATTTATTTATTCTTCGAATATCAAACTCTCAAGTATTCGATGAAATTATTTTGAATTTATTTTTCTTGATTATTTTCAATATGGATGGATGTCGCTACTAACTTACATCTTATTACGTATACTGTTCACGAACAGTACATAAATGTAACTAATACACCCACGTTGATCGTTAATTATATGATGCATAATTATTTACGTTTTATATATAAAAAAAATAAAAACGAACATGTGCAGGCAGTATTCTGTAGTTTTTTTTTCTTTCGCAACTGATTACGAGAAAAGACCAAAATTTATTATCGTTATGCTTCATTGACGTTAACAAGGCTTTATTTGACGACAAGCTATTGATGATTGGACCTATATTACTGTTTTCTTACGAAAAAAAAAAAAAATTTTTGCATTATTCATTGCCCGGGCGATGACAAAAAAGTCAAAAACGCATGTAAACGCTATAACTTGGGTGATATTATTTTTAGATGAGAGAAAATTTTATGATAACAAAATCGATTTGGTTTTGTTTTTCACTGATTTTATTTAATCATCTTTGGAATGTAAATGCAACGGAATTTGAAGAACGCGAAAATGATGATTTCGAATTTATTGATCTTGGTATTCGTTTAACAGGTGCTAAACGTGATCCGTTAATTGCAGATTTAATTGCTGAAGAAAGAGAGTTTATCAATGCTGGACATGTAAATCGACAGTGTTTTTTTTTTACTATTTTGAATATTGTTTGTTTGTTTGTTGAACATTTAGGTTGATGGTATTGAATTATATCATTTGCATCTTCATCAAAAACGAAATCGTCGATCGAAACGTTCGATTGATGAACTTATCGAAGTATTAAAACAAGATGAACGAGTAAAATTTGAACGAATTTTTAAATGAAAAGATAAAATGAAGTCAATTTCAATTGATTTAGATTGAATATGTAGTCATTGGCGAAAAATTAGAAAGACAAAAACGTGACTTTTTAGATGAAAATTTTCTGAAAAAATTCTATAAAAAACTTGAACAAACAAAATTCGACGAAAAAATCAAGTACTACGATGATACTCATGTTGATCATTCAAAATTTCAAATGGGTTTTAATGATCAATTATATACTAAACAATGGTATTTAGTAAGTGAATATGCGAACAAATAGAATTTGTTGATATTTTCAATGACAATTTCAAGGAAAATAAAGGACAATTTGATATTCCAACGAATCATGATGCAAATCTTCCGCCTGCTTGGCTCGCTGGTTATTCAGGCAAAGGTGTAGTCATTAATATCGTTGATGACGGTCTTGATCATTCACATTCAGAATTATCTAATCGATATGTAAGTTTTTCGACTACAAAAAACAAAAAATAATCCGTCTATGTCAAATCTAGCGACCTGATTTAAGTTATGATTTAAATGATCTTAACGATACTGAACATGATCCAATGCCATCATCGTTCGATGGCAAAAATAGGTGAAAGATTCTAACAAATTTAACTTTCTACTAGATTTTTCTTGCTTTTAAAAAACTTTTATAGCCACGGTACTTATTGTGCTGGTGCAGCAGTCGCCGAAGCAAATAACGGATTATGTGGAGTTGGTCCTGCTTTTGGAGCAGATATTGCTGGTTAGAAATCAATTAAAAAAAAAAGAACGATTAAAATTTAATTCGAATTTTTAAGGTATTCGACTTCTCGATGGACGTGTGACAACATTGACTGAAGCTCGAAGTATAGCCATGTTTGCACCGCATGTTGATATTATGAGTGCTTCTTGGGGGTAAATTGATTAAAATGAAAACGAAAAATTAACAATGTAAAAAAATTTTCCCAGTCCGCTAGATGATGGCACTCGAATGGAATCGCCAGGTGCTTTAATTACATCTGCTTTGAACTATGCTGTTACGCAAGTATGTGTAAAATGAAATTTCAATAATTTTCATGTCAATCAATAGGGTCGTCGTGGTAAAGGTACGGTGATAGTCTTTGCAGCAGGTAATGGTGGTATTCAAGAAGATCATTGTGGTGCAGATGGTTATGCTTCACATTACAATGTCATATCTATTGGTACGATCAATCATCTTGGCCAAACAACGTATTTTGATGAACGTTGTGCATCAACAATGGCTGTGACTTATACCGGTGGACCACATAAACCCTATTCAAATGAAAAAATCCTACCAATAGCTGTTGTTACATCGGATGTTCAGAATAAATGTAAAACAGATTTTTATGGCACATCAGGTGCTGCACCTGTTGCTGCAGGAATATTTGCGTTAGCTCTCGAAGCAAATCCCGAACTAACCTATCGTGATCTTATGCATATTATTGCTCAAACATCTCGAATACCAAATTTAGAAGAAACAAACGATTGGTTTATCAATGGAGCAGGTTATCATGTCAGTCATAAATTTGGATTTGGTACACTCGATGCAGGACAAATGGTTGCTGCTGCACAAAATTGGACTAATGTTCCGTCAAGATCAGAATGTTATTATGAACACAAATCATTTACTCGGTATGTTTTTTTTGAAAACAATAAAATCATACCTATGACAATTTTCGACACTTTTTTTTCTTCTTCAGTCAATTAGATATCGGTACAGTCGAAGAAGTATCCATTGACATTCGTGAATGTCTTCATGTTACAAATCTCGAACACGTAGTTGCTAATGTTTCATTTATTTTTCATCGTCGTGGTGATGTTAAAATCACTTTAATATCACCAAGTGGAACACCATCAGAAATGCTTGACTATCGTCCTCGTGATGCGACTTCCAAAGGTCACACTTTCATTCTCAAATACATTTTGTTTTATTATTTGAATTTTAGGTATTCAATATTTTCCATATACGTCCGTTCATCATTGGGATGAATCACCAATCGGTATTTGGACCCTACGCATGGAAACTCGTCAACCACAAGATAAAAAATCACAAAGTTCAGCAATGAACTATGATGGCCGAAGTGAACTCAATCATTTCGGTTTACGTTTATACGGTTCAAATAAGATTGATAATAATGGTAATCGAAATAAACGAAATACTCATACGGCATTTGTTCCAAATGCAGAACAACTTGAAATGTTATATAAACGAGAATTAGCTCTACGTGAAACACCAAATATTATGCAGAAACGTGATTATGATCTTTTGGCAAAGAAACGAACACAAAATATATCCGAAGGTGGATTTCTTTCATTTTTACGGCGAATTTTTACTTTGTGAAATATTTTCATATTTAATATTTAATTTCTTGCAAAAGAAAATCAATAAAATTCATAATTGAACAAAAAGATTTTGTTTTTCTTATTGCATTTTCTTCTGGTTTTCATTTGTTCTAATTCGAAAAGAAAGAAAAAACGTAAGGAGAAAAAAAAATATGAAATCATAAGTTTATTTTGTGATTTTATGATTGTGTTTCATAAGCCGAGGGTGGTGCTTCGACTTGGCTTAATTTTGGCTTGTACGGATTTAATTCTGTTAATTTATCAGCTAACCATAACTACAAATGAAAGAAAAGTCAAACTAAACCAAAGAAAACAAAAACTCAAAAACTTACAACTGGATCTTCTGGTTTTTCTTTGCATAAAGCTGTCAAAGCTTTAATCAATGTTTTGTTAACATTCTGTTCGAGATAATCTTTTGCAGATTGTCCTGTTGGAATTGGCTCGACAATACCTATGAATAATTCAATTCTTCGAAAACAAATTTCTATGAAATCTTTCGAAGAAATTTACAATTTGGAAAGAAGAATCGAATTTCTCGTTCAGCACTAACCGCACTGTCACTACCGTGCACGGCATTTCTCTGTTCATTAGTTCCATACAAAGCTCGAATACTAATTGAAATAACAAAACAAAACATTCGAAATATTCTTTTATATAAATTTCATAAATCAACCTGTCGGGTTGTGTTTCTTTAGCCGATGTCGAATTAGTAGGTCCGATAAGTTCTCTCCATTGTTGAATAGCATTTTCTTTTGCTAAAACCATGGCAACAATAGGAGCACTTGTCATAAATGCAACAAGACTTGGAAAAAATTTCTTTCCATAATGTTCACTGTAGAAATCTGAACATTGCTCAGCTGTTAAAACAACACGTCGTTTCTAATAGAAAAAATAAAATTCGAATATTTTTTTTTTTTCGTTTTGATGTTGAAAATAAATTTACTTGTAAAACAGTAAAACCATGATTAAGAAGAATAGTCTCGATTTCATTTGCTTTATTAACCGCATCGGGTTTGATTAAGGCAAGTGTTCGTTCGACAAAAATTCCTCCGGTTTTATTAAAATCCATTCTCGAACTATGTTCACTTCTTAATATTTCGTCAAAATTATTATTTTCACGTTGTTGATTTGTTTGATCATGGTCACTATCGAAACTTTCCTTTGAATTTAAGTCCATTAGCAATAATTGAGATCAAGGTTGACAAACACTTCGGTTTTTCTTCTTTTACAAAATACAATAGATCAACAGACTTTAGTTTCGATCTTCAATATATTTGTTGTCATAGTCGAACCTCAAAAAAAACGTGTTGCCATTCGTTTCATAGATGTCATGCAAAGAAAATCAACGATTGGCTTAGATGAACTACCAATATAAACATTTTTTTCACATACAACAAACAACATGCGTATATATTTTTTTTCTCATTCTTTCTGTTTCTTTATTTATCTCTTCTATTCTTGATTCACTTAGACAATGGCTAGTTCAACGGATGAAACGAAAGGCAAACTTGTTATCTTAGGTGCAACAGGAAATACTGGTCTACAACTTGTCCAACAAGCTTTAGATCGAAATTATAAAGTAACTGCCATTGTACGAAGTCCAGAAAAATTAGCACATATTCAACATAAACATTTACAAGTAAACGAAAATAATTGCAAATATTTCAACAAAAAACAAAACATTATTTTGTTTGTTATTCACTATTAAAGGTTGGACAATGTGATCTACTGAATCCACTTGAATTAGCTAAACATTTGGAAGGTCAAGATGCTGTTCTATCAGCACTTGGCGTAGCCGGTTTACAAATATATGCAATGACATTTTATGAAGATTCAATGAAATCGATCGTTACAGCCATGCGTAACGCAAATGTCAAACGATTAATATGTGTTACAGCATTTTATACAAAATGTAAAAAGCCAAGACTTTCTGTTGTTCGATTGCATTGAATTGAGTAAAATATTTAGATCAACCGGAAATGTATCCATTTAAATTTCGACTTATTATTCGTCCGATGATCGGTCGTCATCTTGATTCGATGTATGTTATGGAAGAATATTTGGAAAAAGAATGTCAAGATTTAGATTATACAATTGTTCGACCACCACGTTTACTCGATGAAACAATGATTGGTTCGTTTTGAGAGTGTGTTGAGAAGATAAATGAAATTTTATAATTTGTGATTTTGTAGAAAAAGAAGTTAAGGTCAATGAAAATGGTTATTTCTTTCCTGATAAATCAACAGCAAATCGAATACCTCGTGCAAATGTTGCTCGTTTTATGTTAGACACATTTAAAGACGGCAAATACGTTCGACAAGCTGTTGCTATTGATATGTCGATCATGGTCGATAAATAAGTTGAACAGTAACAAACATATTTAGTCATTTTTTAATCATGCGCTCAAAAACATTTACATCTCTTTTATTTTTTATTGGACGTTGTTGTTTTGCTATTTGATTTTCAGATTATTTGTTTTGATAAAAGATGACTACTGCTCAACCAGCGTATGATTATTCAACGTATGAGTATCAGTATGATCCATCATCAGCGACAGGTTATCCACAGTATGCAGGTTATGAATCCAGTGCTGCTTATGCACAACCAGGAGCGTTTGATGGATATGCAGCATCAGCAGGTTATCCTCCAGGTGCTTCAGCAAGTTCAGCATATGCAGGCGTAGATCCATATTCGGGCTACCCAAATACTGCCTATGCATATTCAACAGCAGCTGCGTCAGCTGTCGCTCCATCAGCTGCTGCTACTGCTGCTGCACAAGCTCCTTATCCGCCAGCATACGGTACATCGCCAAGTGCAGCCGCTTATGGATACGATTCCAGACGTACTACACCGCCTCCAACAGCTCCAGCAGCTGCTCACTATCCACCTTATGATTATGCAGCAAGTGCTGGTATAAAATAACCCTGTTTCTATTTGTTTATCATTTTTTTTCTCTTTTAAAGGTGCTTATCCTGGCGCACCACCAGCAAGTGCTGCTTATTCTCCGTACAAAACGGCTCCGACAGCAAATGGTTCATCGACAGCAGCTGCTTATCCGCCTTACCCAGCTACTGGTCCACCGCCACCACCACCACATGGAGCTTATGCCGTTCCGCCAGGTAGTCATCTTTCTGGAGCCATGGGCCCACCTCCATCTCCTCATGTTTATGGTCCACCAGGAGCTTCAGCCGGAATGATTCCTCGTCGTTCAGAATATTATCCTCCACCTGCAATGTCTCATTCAATGCACTACGTTCCACATCAACCACAATCAATGCCTTATCGGTAAGTTAATCGAAAAATTTTTTTCTTTCAAAATTTGAAAACACCAAAAATATGCTTTGTCCTCGATACTGCTCTCATTTTCTTTCTCTTTCGTATTGTTTTATTTTTTTCTAAGTTTTTGTTTTTAAATGTTTCAATTTGAAAAAAACACCCTCAAGTGATATACAATTGTTATGTGTTGATTATTTCTCATGTCATATGTGTTTTAATCAGTTCATATTCTCTTAATTCTAGGAATTATATGATTACCATTTCAAAAGCAAATGAATTGTCTTGTTTGCTAATATTCAATTCTAAAATCTTTTATCTAATTTTAGGTCAATTTAGTCACAAACAGAGAAAGAATCTCTCTCTCTCCTTGTTTTCTGTTTCATTATACATGATGACGAAAAAAAAATGTTCAGTTTTTTTGTAAATTTAAAAGAAGGACATTTTGTGTTTTTGGTGTTTTTGTTTTTCTTCTTTTTCTCTTTGACAATTTAACTTCACAACGAAAAAAAAACACATATTGTTCTACTATCTTCTTGTGTATTCCAGTTTGCCACCTCGCGGGGGCTATCAACGTGAACTTGATGGTAAGTACAAGTTGGTTTTCATTTTCTTTTTGTTTTTTTTTATTTATTCTTGCGCGTGATTTCCTTCGCTCAGTCAGTACAAATATTTTGTGTTCTTTTGCTCTGAATAGGATTGAAATATCAAGTTGAAAACAAAAAGAAAATATTTAACAAATCGTTCTAAATAGATAGTTGAATTTTATATCATGTTCATTCTCTATTTCTGATTCTCTGCGTTTACCAATCTATACATGTGTGATATTTGACGAACTCGTGGTTGTTGTTCAGCGTATTTGAGATATTTTATTGATGTGTTCTAATCATTCCGTTAGCGTTTATTGTTGATTTCAGTTCGTTTTGTTATTCTACACTCATTTCGTTATGTTTGATTTTTATTGAATTGAACAATGAAAAACTTATTCTTTTGCTTTCTGTTTTCTAAATTTATTTATTTGATTTCATTATTCAATAGAACCTGGTGATGAAAATGCTCTTCTTCGACATGTCGTTTATATTACTGGCCTACCAAAAGAAATACAAAATGAAACATTAGCTGAAGTCTTTGGTGCTGCTTGTGGTCCGATTGCACCGGTATGAAATTTCTCTTTTTTGTTTTTCGATGTGAATTTGATTTTTTGTTTAGGTCGATGTACGTTCGCCGAAACCGAAAATTTGGGTTTATAAAGATCGTCAAACACGTGAAGGAAAAGGAGAAGCTACCATAACATTTATTAATCCCGAATCGTGTCAAACAGCGATTAGTTATTTCAATGGTATGAAATCAATCTTCATAGTTTTCTTAAGAAAACAATTCCTTTTGTGTTTCTCTGTAGGAAAAGAATTGTTTGGTCGTGAAATTCGCGTTACATTATGTCCAAGACGTATGTACAGTATGCAAAAACAAAATACACCATTCAATCCTGCAGCTCCACCAACAAATAACAATTCGGCTATTAAACCAATTAACACAAATAATAATAATAATACGAATACTACGAATGGAACTGCATCGTCAACAACAACAGCAACCACTACATCAGCAACAACAACATCAGCAGCAGCGACCGATAATGGAACGACTGCAGCAGCATCGACCACTGCTGCAACCAGTACAGCATCAACTACAACAACAACGTCTGCATCAACATCAATGACTCAAGCTAATCCAATAGCAACAATATCTTCGTCAACACTCGGTTTACCTCGACAACTAAATCATTCATTATTTAAATTACGACAAACACCTGAACAACAACGTGGCCTTTTACCAACTCCACCGATTCCTTAGTAAATCATGAATTTAATTCGATGAGTTCCTTGATTTTCTATTTGTTCATTTGATTTTAGCGGTGCACCTATGATCGGTGGTATGCCTCAACGTGATGGTGTTCGAAAAGAATTACCTCGTATTGCTTTGAATAGGTAATTCGATTGACTTCGATTTTCGATAGACTATCTCTCTGTTTTCTTTTTCGTTTCTATTTTAGAGGTAATTATATTAATCCGGCTGGCGTTCGTCCGAAACCTTATTAAAGATACTTGTTTTCGTCATTGTCTCATTTGTTAGCTTGTTGTGCATTTCTTTCTTTCTGTGTACGTGTGTGTGTTTGTGAACATATATATAAAACAAAAACATTGAGAGATAATTATCTATACAGATTCAAATAAGATGTTTTGTTTCACATGCTCTTCACTAAAGTCAATATTTGAAGATAACATATTATGTAAACCTGTGCTTGTTTATCAGTAGACTTAGACCCAAAAAAAATTGATAATATCTAGAGAAAGTATGGTGTGATGGTTGAAAAAGTATATATTTTCAATAATGTTTATTAAAGGCAATATTTGATCGGATTTTCAACGGTCTCTTCTACTAAAACGCACGCATGATCGTCTTTAAGGAAAGACAAAAAAAACCAGACGCAATGATGAAGAGAAAAACAAAGATCGGAGAAAGATAAACATGTCTTGTCTCGAGTCATGTGGTACATTCGGTAGTATTTACTTCTATCGAAAGAATATTCTTTTTTTTCAATTAACTGATAACAATGTTAGTGAAATACATACACAGTTGTTATATAAGATGTGTTTATCTATATTTTGAATTGCGAAGAAAAATAACGTACTACATTGAATACCTCGAATTTCTTGGCTTATCTTTATCTGGATGTCGAATAAAGCACGACCTTATCGTACTTTTGATAAAGACTATATAAGGGAAAAGAAAAAGCGACAGACAAACCGATATTTCAATTTCCTACTTGCTGATATCAAGTCAACGTCTCTCGTACTATGGCTAATACACAACAACCAGAATTAAAAGAACCAGGTCCATCTGATACTCAGTTACCTGATTTTAGAAAATCAAATGTAAAAAGATTAATTACTTTAAACTTTTACAACAAAAATATCTACGTATATACGCATACTATCTATAGAAAAGTGAACAATTAACAACTGGTTATGGTCGTCCACTTGGTGAACGAGAAACAGTTGTAACAGTTGGTCCACATGGTCCGATGCTGTTACAAGATTTTCCCTATATCGAAGATGTTCAACGATTCGATCGTGAACGAATTCCTGAACGTGTTGCTCATGCCAAAGGGTACGTTGATTTTCGTTAGAATTTACCTTTAGTTCGAATGATTCGAAATTTTAGTGCAGGAGCATTCGGTGTTTTTGAAGCAACCGATGATATTTCGGATATATGCAAGGCGAAAGTATTTACCAAGGGAACAAAAACTCGTGTTTTAGCACGTTTTTCGACCGTTGGTACGTTTTTTTCTTTGTAATGAGAACGTAATACATGAAAATGATTTTTTAGCTGGTGAAAGTGGTTCAGCTGATAGTGTTCGCGACACTCGTGGTTTTGCAATTAAAATGTATACCGATGAAGGTTTGACTCGCCCAAGCCAGACACCTGATCAAACATGATATTATTTTTTGTTTCGTAGGCATTTGGGATTTAGTTGGAAATAATACTCCAATTTTCTTTATTCGTGACCCATTCTTAGTGAGTATAGTGATCTTTAATATCATGAAAAAATCGAAATCAATCAATACTTGTTTAGTTTCAAATGTTTATTCATTCTCAAAAACGTAATCCTGAAACACATTTAAAAGATCCAAATATGGTCTGGGACTTCTTTGCTTGTCATCCACAAGCAGTACATCAAGTAAATAGAATTTAGTCAACTAAATTTTCTTTTACTCTTTCTTCTCTTGTTTAGTTTCTTATTCTCTATTCTGATCGTGGCATACCTGATGGTTTTCGTTTTATGCATGGTTACAGTTCGCATACATTCAAAATGGTTAATGATAAAAATGAATTTGTTTGGGTTAAATTTCATTTTCGAGTAAATCAATATTTTCAAATTGATTTTCGTACTAATCTCGTTCTATTCAGTGCGACCAAGGTATCAAAAATCTTTCCCCGGAAAAAGCTAAAATGTTAGCTGCCGAACAACCTGATTATGCTTTAGCAGATCTTTACAATGCTATTGCTCGTGGAGAATATCCAAGTTGGACACTCTATATTCAAGTTGCGACCCATGAGCAAATTCAAAAACTACCGTTCAATATTTTTGATTTAACAAAAAGTTTACCACATAAAGAGTTTCCATTACGTTGTGTCGGTAAAATGACATTGAATGAAAATGCTAAAAATTATTTTGCACAAATCGAGCAAGCTGGTTTCTCACCAGCACATATGCCACCAGGCATCGAAGCATCGCCTGATAAAGTTTTACAAGTATGATAATCAATATTAACGAAAATATTCGTTCGACAAGCATTTTCTCTACATTAGGGTCGTCTTTTCGCTTATGGCGATACACAACTTCATCGTCTCGGAGTCAATCATCTTCTTTTACCTGTGAACAATCCTGAAACTAATAAAAACGTCAAAGTCTGCACATATCAACGTGATGGCCCGATGCAAAGTGGATGTAATTTCGGTATGAATAAGATACGAGTTCGATTGATGCACGAGAAAAAGAAATTGTTTATCTAGGTGGTCGACCGAATTACTATCGAAATAGCTTCAATGGACCCGAAGTAGTAAATCGTGAGAGAAATCTTGAACATGCAACATTAGAATCAGGTCTTGCTGCTCGACATGAAGCAGGTGATGATGACAATTTCACACAACCTCGAGTCTTCTATAGAGTATGATGAATCGATCTTTTTTAATACGACAAAAAAAACAACATTTCTTAGGAAGTTTTGGATGATGCTGCTCGTGCACGTTTAATTGAAAATATTGTCGAACATTTACAACAATGTACCGCGAAAGATATTATTCAGCGTTCGGTTGCTATTTTCGCCAAAGTTGACGATGATTTTGGTAAACAACTTGCAAGCAAATTAAACGTTGAATTGCCACGAAAACAAGTATAGTTGATGATTTTTTTTCGTGTCAGATGAAAAACACTTTCGTTTTCTTTCTATTTTAGTAAACGTCAACATTTTTGCCTACAACGACAACCGATTCAAATTGGTGTTTTGGTTTCTTCTTGTGCAATTTTCTTTTTCTTTCTTCGTTCTGCTAAACATTTAGCTTTAGTGATATTTTTTTAATCCGAAGGTGTTCTACTAAAAACAAAAACTATTTGAAAATAAAAACGTTTCTTCAACAAATAATCGAGATATTATTTAACTGAAGAGTTGAGAACGTACTGGTTCTTATTTGAAGATTACATCGAACATAGATCGTTTTTAATCTTTATAAATCATGAGACACGCGTAATTATAATCGCTAAAACTTCGGTTTAAACTCTTAGTCTTTCGATAGCCCATTTGAACCGAAGTATTTACTGTGTTACATAAATTATGAAGTAGTGTTGAGAATAAAACCTAAGTTTTATTCAATAACATACGCTTAATGAACTAAACAAGACCAATCTTTATTACTGAACTAACAAAAAGTTGAAACATGTTATGACAAACAAACAAAAGCAAAAGGATGACTCCTAGGCGAAATTGATCATAGTACAGGATTAAAGTTATATCCAAAATTAATCGGTGTAAACGATGAAGATGATTATCAGAAGGTTAATAATCAACGAAGGAAACAACAAACACCGATAATGATTATCACAATCAATGTACAAATACAAGTCACGTCATATCTGCGTGTACATGCTATTTCCCTATTGTTATTTTTCTCTCTTTACTCTTCTTTCTATATTGTAATTCTTCTTACGTTGTAACTTCACGTTCTTATTCAAAATTTTCTTCTGAATTATTATGTCACAATAAATTAAATGAAAAAAAAGGAAAAACAAAAAAACCGAAGCAACGATGAAGAGAAAAACAAAGATCGGAGAAGGATAAAAATACGTTCTCTCGAGTCATGCAGTACATTTGATAGTATATTTATTTCTGTCGAAAGAATATTCTTTTTTCTTTCAACTGACTCACAATAATGTTAGTGAAATAGATATACGGTTGTTATATGAAATGTGTTTATTTATATTTTGAACTACGAAGAAAAAGAAGATACTGCATTCGACATCTCGAGCTTTTTCATTTATCTCTATCTGGATGCAGAATAAAAAACGACCTTATTGAACTTTCGATAAATACTATATAAAAGAAAAGAAAAAGCGAATAAAATCCGCTAACGAAAATAATCTTTATTTTGTAGATTTAATCTTATTCTTTGGATTATAAATTATGGCTAATACACAACAACCAGAATTAAAGGAACCAGGTCCATCTGATACTCAGTTACCTGATTTTAGAAAATCAAATGTAAGAAGATTAATTACTTTAAATTTTTGCAACAAAAATATCTACGTATATACGCATACTATCTATAGAAAAGTGAACAATTAACAACTGGTTATGGTCGTCCACTTGGTGAACGAGAAACAGTTGTAACAGTTGGTCCACATGGTCCGATGCTGTTACAAGATTTTCCCTATATCGAAGATGTTCAACGATTTGATCGTGAACGAATTCCTGAACGTGTTGTTCATGCCAAAGGGTACCTCGATTTTCGTTAGAATTTATCTTTAGTTCAAATGATTCGAAATTTTAGTGCAGGAGCATTCGGTGTTTTTGAAGCAACCGATGACATTTCGGATATATGCAAGGCGAAAGTATTTACCAAGGGAACAAAAACACGTGTTTTAGCACGTTTTTCAACTGTCGGTACGTTTTAACATCGTTTTTTTGTTTGTAACGAAAAAATAATACATGAAAATGATTTTTTAGCTGGTGAAAGAGGTTCAGCTGATAGTGTTCGTGACCCGCGTGGTTTTGCAATTAAAATGTATACCGATGAAGGTTTGACTCGCCCACGCCAGACACCTGATCAAACATGATATTATTTTTTGTTTCGTAGGCATTTGGGATTTAGTTGGAAATAATACTCCAATTTTCTTTATTCGTGACCCATTCTTAGTGAGTATAGTGATCTTTAATATCATGAAAAAATCGAAATCAATCAATACTTGTTTAGTTTCAAATGTTTATTCATTCTCAAAAACGTAATCCTGAAACACATTTAAAAGATCCAAATATGGTCTGGGACTTCTTTGCTTGTCATCCACAAGCAGTACATCAAGTAAATAGAATTTAGTCAACTAAATTTTCTTTTACTCTTTCTTCTCTTGTTTAGTTTCTTATTCTCTATTCTGATCGTGGCATACCTGATGGTTTTCGTTTTATGCATGGTTACAGTTCGCATACATTCAAAATGGTTAATGATAAAAATGAATTTGTTTGGGTTAAATTTCATTTTCGAGTAAATCAATATTTTCAAATTGATTTTCGTACTAATCTCGTTCTATTCAGTGCGACCAAGGTATCAAAAATCTTTCCCCGGAAAAAGCTAAAATGTTAGCTGCCGAACAACCTGATTATGCTTTAGCAGATCTTTACAATGCTATTGCTCGTGGAGAATATCCAAGTTGGACACTCTATATTCAAGTTGCGACCCATGAGCAAATTCAAAAACTACCGTTCAATATTTTTGATTTAACAAAAAGTTTACCACATAAAGAGTTTCCATTACGTTGTGTCGGTAAAATGACATTGAATGAAAATGCTAAAAATTATTTTGCACAAATCGAACAAGCCGCTTTCTCACCAGCACACATGCCACCTGGTATCGAAGCATCACCAGATAAAATGTTACAAGTATGATAATCGATATTAAAGAAAATATTCGTTCGACAAGCATTTTTTCTACATTAGGGTCGTCTTTTCTCTTATGGCGATACTCATCTTCATCGTCTCGGAACCAATTATCTTCTTTTACCTGTGAACGATCCTGAAACAAATAAAAACGTGAAAGTCTGCACATATCAACGTGATGGCCCGATGCAAAGCGGATGTAATTTCGGTATGAATAAGATACGAGTTCGATTGATGCACGAGAAAAAGAAATTGTTTATCTAGGTGGTCGACCGAATTACTATCGAAATAGCTTCAATGGACCCGAAGTAGTAAATCGTGAGAGAAATCTTGAACATGCAACATTAGAATCAGGTCTTGCTGCTCGACATGAAGCAGGTGATGATGACAATTTCACACAACCTCGAGTCTTCTATAGAGTATGATGAATCGATCTTTTTTAATACGACAAAAAAAACAACATTTCTTAGGAAGTTTTGGATGATGCTGCTCGTGCACGTTTAATTGAAAATATTGTCGAACATTTACAACAATGTACCGCGAAAGATATTATTCAGCGTTCGGTTGCTATTTTCGCCAAAGTTGACGATGATTTTGGTAAACAACTTGCAAGCAAATTAAACGTTGAATTGCCACGAAAACAAGTATAGTTAATAATTTTTTTTCGTGTCAGGTTAAAACACTTTCGGTTTCGTTTTTTTTTCTATTTTAGTAAGCGTCAACATTTGCCTAACGACAACCAATTCAATTTCGTGCTTTGGTTTCTTCTTGTGCAATTTTCTGTTTTTTTTATTCAAGCAATCAATTACTTTTTCTTTTTCTTTTTTCGTTCTGCTAAACATTTTGCTTTATTGATATTTTTTTTTAATCCGAAGGTGTTCTTCTAAAAACAAAAACTATTTGAAAATGAGAACGTATCTGCAACAAATAATCGAGATATTATTTAACTGAAGAGTTGAGAACGTACTGGTTCTTATTTGAAGATTACATCGAACATAGATCGTTTTTAATCTGTATAAAGTCGAAAACGATATACATCTTATTTTGTTCAGCTGTGTCTATATATATATATATTAAATCTTTACAAATCATGAAGCACCCGTAATTATAATCGCGAAAATCTTAGTTTAAACTCTTAGTCTTTGCGTCGTTCATTTGAACCGAAGTATTTACTGTCAGAGTCAGAAAAGAACGTTACTGTGTGATAACGTGTCTTTGTTTGGTTAATTGGATGAAACAATAATTCAAATAGAATAAATTCATGTGTGTAGAACGAGAAGTTGTTGAAATCACAACTATCTTGATTGTTATCTTTGTTGATGTTAATGACAATGACTCAGAAAGATTCGATGAATCATAAAAGATTGATTGGTCGAAGTTTGATATAGTTTAGTTTGTTTTTGTCATTTCTTCTTTTTTACGATTAATTATATTGATTATTAGAAAATACACACGAAAGCAAAGAAAGTGCATGTGACGAAAGCGAATTTTCGAAGGAGTGTAGGCGGTCAACGTCATTCGAAAATACATTAGATGGTCTCTTGTATATTTATTTTCTTTTTTTCATACAGGTAAGAAAAAAATAACGACGAAATATGAAGAAAAAAGAAAAGACTTGTAAGTGTCGTAGATGAAAAGCGTAAAGAGCAGAAGAAGAGAACGCGAAGAACGTATAGTCTCGTCAATAGTCGACAAATAGAGAGAAAATCGAGAAAAAAATAAGGTAAAGCAAAAAAAAAAGAGAGAGAGAAAGATGTAAATACAGGAGTCTATGTCTCTCGTCATTTCTTATTTTTGCATAGCGTTTGCGTGCATACGTTTTATCGACGCGAGTTCGTTCGTTCTCTCCTCTCGACTTTTTCTCTTCAGCTGCTGGACAGTTTCGAAGATATCTTTATCTTGTCGTTGAACGACTTTTGTGCCGAGCACCATGTCTCAACAAAACGGTCATAAAGTAATTCAAAACTCAGTTTGACTCATTTGTTTTCAACTTTCTCTTCCTTCTTCGCACCGATTAGCGTCCATTAGTGACACCTAATCTTAATGGTAATCAAATTGCTAGTAATAGCACACCATATAAACGTCGTCGACAAACAAATCAAGCTCTGGAAGCCTTAGGTCAACTCATCGCAGATCCAATATATGATGATGCTGACAATAAATTGAATAAAAATGATATTCTAAGTTTGACGCTGGCGCGTCTTCTTCGAGAAAAATATTGGCCTTCTTATTTATACAATCGTAAGTTGTTATTGTTATTGTTTTTTTGTTGCCTGTGAAATCTAATAATCGATTCATTGAATGTGTTTTAGGTAATGTTGATTTAATATCTGGTATCGAAAGTTCATCGACTATCGACGAGCTAAATGGTTTTTTTCTTGTTCTTAATACAAGTGGCCGAATCGTTCTTTTAAGTGATAATATTGAATCATACTTACGTAAAAATGTGGTAGGTTGAAGAGTGCGTACTTTTAGGACATACTAATTCGTTGTTTGTTTGTTTGTTAGCGATCACTTTATCCTCAATTGACAAAAATCTATGACTGCGTTCATGTCGATGATCATGAATCAATCCGTCAAGTGTTATCAACAGTTACAGTTTCGGAACAACAAGTTATTTGTACGTGGAATCTACCGCGTGGCAAACGACCTAGCCGTACTCATACCGAATCCAAAGTAGGATATTCCGGAAATGAATGATTCAGTCAATCGACATTTCAATTTATCCCTTTTTTAGTCAATGTTAATGACTGGCCATCATGTCTTCATTAATAACGATGAAAATAAAGAACAACAAGAACCATTATTTATTGCTCGTTGCGAACAAATTCTTTCGAGTACACCGAATATTCCAACAAATAGTGTCGGTTCAACTAGTGCGACAACATTTCGTTTGGTTCTAACAGACCAATTAATTATTAATGAAATATCGACAAAGTTCGTCTGACATTACTCAATAATCATCTAATTTTTTGCTTGTAGTATTGAATCTCTCTTGGGTTTCAAAGCTGATGAATTAATTGATCATTCGATTAGTCGTTTTATCGCATCGGAACATTTGTATTTACTCGAACAAGCTCGACAAAATTGCAGTAAGATTATTTAACAAGTAGATTCATTGTTCAGCATCATTTTGCTTCATAGTTCTTGGTCAACATTATACAACAATGAATGTGTTCGATTTCTATACGCGAAATGGTGATCGTCTTAGTTTTCTATGCAATACACATATGATCATGGAAGGCCGACGAAAAGCTATGAAATTGGGATTTCTTGCGCAATTAATCGAGTATGAGAGGCGATCTTCGATGATAGATATATTCAAATATGTATTTGTTCTTCTTGTCTAGTCCATCAGTACGTTTCGAATGTATAACTTATGCAAATCGACAAAATGCTGAACGACTAAAACATGCAGTTCAACAAGAAGCCTTATTTTCAACATCGAACAACAACAATGCAAGTCCACCTCCAATGCCTACGAATATTTTATGTAAATATTTCGAAATTAAAAAACAAATTGTAAAATGAAAATCTATTCTTGTTTTTCATGTGTGTAGTGAACAATGAGCAATGTTTAAATTTCAGCAAACTATCAACTGTTTGTCCAGTGACTGTTCTACCTCAACGACGAAAACGTCGACGTATAACTCAATTGAATATCAAAAGCGAGCTTTGCAACTACGACGATAAAGCTCAACAAACACCGCAAATCGGCCATGAATACATCGATTCACAAACAAGTTCATCAGATAGTTTAACATCATCATCATCGCCTATTCAAGAAATAGGCTACATGGACAACTTACTTCCATTTATGGACGAAGCATATCCAGACGAAAAAATTAAATTTATCGAAGATTTTCCTTCGATCGATGATGTCAATGATATCTTTGGCATGCATCAAAACCAACAACTCTTTCTTTTAACTCCAACAATGTCATCACTTAGCTTCTTTCCATAGAGAAGCATCGTTTGTTTTTCTTTTCTGTTCAATACCGTTCGTTGATCGACCGTATTTTTTGTTTTCTTTTTCCTTTCTTTCATAGCTAAATAGTTCTAGGAGTTGTGTTAATAATAATGATCAATATTAATTATTACAATAGCTGGTTCTCATTGAATTAATTATTTGATTATTATTATTTTCAAACTCATTGAAATCTTCTTCTTTTTTTTTTCTTTGTTCTGCGTCCTTTTACTCTTTTAACACACTATAACTGAGTTCTTTATTTTATTTTTGTTTTGTTCTTACCAGTATAAAGCTTGTTTTTCATCTATACCGGTGCATTCACCATTAGTGAAAACAGTTATTTGAAGTTTATATATATTTTTTTCTTTAAATAAAAAGAAAACGAGCTATGAAAAAATGAAAACGTTATTAAAGCGCTTCAGGAACTTGTATGACGATCATAATGTATTTACTCTCAGGTGCAACGATGATTTCATGTTTATGAGAACGAAGACCTAGATAGAACTTGTCATTATTTTCACTGATAATCTCTTTTTAAATATTTTCTTACGAAGTTGTTCCAATTCTTGGCTTGAATCAAGTTCTCTTACAACACGCTTAGCATGAATTGTCAATTGACTTATCAGAGCCGCATAATGTAATGTTGTTTCATTATCCAAACTTGTTCGAATAGGTATACCATCGGAATCAATTATGATTAATCCTATTTACAAATTTATTTTTAATAAAAAAAAAAAGAAACGATTAAATTAATTCGAATAAAAGTTAATACCGTGAACTCCTTTCGATGCTTGAATTCGTTTAATCATATCATCGACTTCATTTTGCGAGGCCATTCTTACTTTTTAGTCACGAGAACAAAAATATATATAATCAATGAGTTCGAGACAGTCAAACACTATGCTGAATGCCGTTGACAATAACTAACTAGCTTTCTTACGTTTCTTTTTTTTCTCGCGTTTCTTTCTTTTTTCTCTTTTCAATTCTTTCACCTTTTCATCATAGAGCAGAGACCGACGAATCGAGATCATATAGCAACAAACATTATTGTAGGCAGTTACTATAGAAATGAAAAAATAAGAATAGAAATAAATTCGCTTTATATTTACTTTCAAAGAGAAAAAGAAATGAATGAGAACAAGAAGGAGAAGGAGAACGAATGTGTGCATATGAGAGGACAAACAATCAGTTTTTAAAAAATGAGAGAGAGAGAAGAAGAAGAAACACAACAACAAATAAGAATATTTCTCAAATAGTTTTGGTTTTTTTAAATAACCAGACGATTCAGATTAAATTTTCAAATTCAAAAGAAACAAGCGAACAAAGAAAACAGTGACAAATGTCACCGTTAGACGAAGAAGAAGAAAAAAAAAAGAAAACGAGGAAAGGAAAACTCTATGTACGTCTATGTACAATGCATAAAGACATTTATTTATTTTGCATAAGTCTAAGTTCGTTGGATGATTCTATTCACATTGGTTTAATTAAATTGTAGTTTTTATACTAAATCACTTTTAGTTTCATTAATTCCCATTATGTCATACCGGATTCGACTAAAATATCAAAAGAAAAAAAACGAAAATAAAATTCTATTCATGATTATATATTTGCTTCGTTTACCAAGAGCAAAATTCGAAAGCATGGTATGAGCAGAAGGAATTTCACATTCGAGCGAGGTTATTCTATGAAGCGAGAAAAAAAAACAGCAGACAATAGCATGCGGTTACAATGAAGATTGAGGTTTTGTTCGTTGACTTTCGTCATATATTTTACCTGGCAGCTGAAGAAATGGTTCGATCGGGTCGTTGTGGAATAAAATCATCCTCATCTTCTTCGGGTCTAAATTTACATAAGCAAAAATCAAAACATGAACATTCAATTATTCGTCCAGAAATGCAGAAAAACAAATCAAATTGTTAATAAATCAATGCTCCCTCGAATCGTACGCGTTTTTTTTTTTCATTTCGTTAAACACTCACAAATAATGGGAAAAACTAGCGAGCGAAATACGTCGCTTATAGATTCCCCACGATGATGTTCGTCTAGTTGAGTTAATTTATTTAACAATTATGAAAATATTTTAACCAGAACAACAACGAGAAAATACAACGATGTACATACTCAGCAAGATACGTTGGTGTTTGATATTGAGATAGAGTACTTTGAATTAATTCCGAATCGGTCTTATCGTGAATGAAATGAGTACGAGATTCGAGCAATTCGGTTGAGCTCATTGTTTTCACTTTTTGTTCTAAAAATATGGGACAATTATTAATATGCGTGAATAAATTCTCAAGTTCATTTGTTCTTTTCTACGTCAGAACTAAGGAAATTCGCGTCTATTTTAGTGAACTATAGAATTGATTCTTTTTTGTTTTCTTCATGACAAATACTTCCTACACATGTAATGCTAAGAGGATAGACTTCAATCTTCTAAATCCACCTGGATTAAAAAACATAATCGAATATTTACCGTCTTCTTGCTTCATTTTTATTAGCTCATGTTCGTTGATGTATTTAAATTGTCGAGCTAAAAACACAAAAAAAAACAAATTCAATTCGAATTTATTGTTTTTCCTTCCGTCTTACGTTTTGGTTTTGGTCCTGTGTCTTTGAAACCACTTTCGAAAAATTTCTTTTTGTCTTTAAATGATCGTTCGGATTCAGTGATTGATAAATCAGACTAAACACGAAAAAGAGCTTAACTCAAAGCAAGAATAAATGACGAATTCAAAAAATATACTTCATCAAGTTCAAAACCATTTTGTTGTGATGGCGAAATTGGATTCATTTGAATTTTGTCTCCATTGACAGGCGTCGTTGAATTGTTCGAAAGACGAAATTTTGGTTTCGCTGGAACAGGTGGCGGTTGTGTTGGCTGACAGAAAAGAAAAACAACAATTATTTTCAATCGAAAAACAAATCATCAAATAGTTTACTCGTGGAGAGATTCCATTCGACTTCGTTGATAATGTTGGCGAAATAAGATCCGGTGAAACTAATGGACGATTCGGAATAGGAGATGACGATTGTTTTTGAATACTAACAGTTGGACTTGTGATAGGAGTGACGACCTATTTGAATTTGACAAAACAAATAAATAAGAATTATTTTTGGTAGTAAGAATTTTACTTGTTGCGGTGGTGGTTTGAAACCATTACAAATAAGTAAATGAAGTGAATCGGTCGGTGCACTGAGCCATTTTTGAGCATCATCCAAACGAGCACCAAATAAACTCTGATTATTAACCTAGATTTAAATAATGATACTTTTTTTGTTCGAAAAAGAAGAGAAATAGAAATAAAGAGAATGTTTTTTCAATGCATCAAATGTTTTGCCTCATTCGTTTTTTTTTCATTATTACAAAACTCGATACACGCAAGAAAGAAATGACGACGACGACGACAACGAATCAAAGATTTGTTTATATTATGCAAAAATATTTCGAATTTAAAGTAAACGTCCATAGCACATGAGTAAAAGCAAATAAAAATGTAATAATTTCATCACAATATCATACATAACCGCACGAACTAAAATCTGACCAAGTCCATGAGGTTGTTGTTGTTGGTGTTGCTGTTCGACAATTGGCTCCTCAGGTAGAACAACCGGTGTTTCTTCAGCAACTTGTCTCAATGATAAAGCTAATGAATCTAAGATTTGATTTCGTTCATCATTATCATCGATATCTGCATGTATCGCATGGATAATTTCATTAATTTCGCAAAGACTCAATTGTTTGGTTTCGTTTATGTTCGCATGTTGTTCAGATACTATTGAAGAAATATCACATAGATCATGTGAAGTATTATTCGATGATAAGTATAATTCAACCGCTTGATAGAGACTCAATGATTGCAACGAGATTTTCTCGAATGTATTGTTATTCGAATCGATCTTCGTCGAAAGAGCATTTTCACTTGTACAATATTCACATTCTTCATTATGAATTTCTTCTTCGAGCGAATGTTGACGTGGAATGAACTGAGATTGAATACGATAATTTGATATCGATGAATATGAATGAACGAGATTTAGTTTCGGCGTCGACATGAGTGAAAACGATGGATCGAATGAAAATGATTTACAAGATAATTGTGGAGTTTGCTCGACAGTTTTCGTTGCTGTTATTGGTAATGAATCATTTAATTTGTCGTGACTTGCTATTGATGATGATGATGAAATGGAAAATGATGTCGAGACAATATCTTTTAATTTGACAATTGGTGCAACGATTTGTTTTGTTAATGATAAATTTGCTTTTCTTTGTGAAAGATTTCGTTTTGTTGAATGAAATAATTCGGTTAAACAACACGAACGAATTTTTCTTCGTTTTATTCGTGATAATTTCTTTTTCTTAATATAACCTGTCGAACGAGCACGTTTAAGATGTTTTGTTGTTAATGTATCGAATGTTAACAAGCCTTTTAAGTGAACAATATCATCTAAACTTGTTTCACAATAATCTCGTATCGATACATCATCGATTGGCGTCGATGACGACGAAGATGTTTGACTCAATGATGAAGATTTTTGTGATAAACAAAACCAACGTTTCGAACATGAACAATTAACTGCCTAGAAGAATCGATATTCTTGTCGGTATGGCTTTTAGTTTTATACATAAGGCATATATGTGATTATTGGGTGGTGTTAAAGCATATGGGCGAAGACACAGTAAGCAGCTTGAACAGACGAAAACATAGTTTATGTGGAAAATAAATCAATAAATTCATTAATAAACCATATTTAATGAGATTTTTTTTTCTCTTTTTCTTGGTGAATCAGTGTAGGTGAATTTAATCTAGATTTTCTCGAAATGTGCTGTTGGATATACTTACGATGCGAGAAAAAAAAGACAAATAATGATTTGAGAAAAAAAAACAAAAGATATTGACATGAAACGACAGATACATCACACGAGAACGAATGAGGCAAAACATTGCAACCATGGCGGCGTGGAATTGTTATTTTTTTTGAGAGAGAGAAAATGATAGAGAAAATCGAAGACTTACCTCGAGAATTCGAGTGCCAACTGTGAGAATGCCTGATGCCGGAGTGTTTTCTTTCACCTGAAAAATATGAAAAATAGAACCGAGATGAAATTGTTGTTTAGGTAATGAAACAAACTTCAGTCACAAATATGCCATCATCTTCCGAATCGTCGGGATTCACACGTTTGCCTTCGATGCCGCCGTTGATTCGAATGCCAAGAGCTTCATTCGGTTGTTTCGTTAAAACAACATCCTAGAAGGAAATTTTTCGAAGCTGTTTTTCACATCATTTCAATTTACTTTTAATCCCGGAGGTTGTGGTTCATGTCGAACAAGTAAAACAACTTCATTTACTGGTTGTAAAAGTGCTTGTACAGCTTCTAAATGTGTTGCTTGCGTGACATCATTGCCATTGACTTTTAATATTCGATCACCGATACGAAGATTTGTTCGAGATGCCGAACCATTCGGAAGAATCTATTCAATCAATTTCACAGTCGTACGTTTCTTCTTCTTCTTCTTCTTTCGAAATTGAAATTTACTTTCGATACAAATACACCGCGTTGTTCGATACCAAATGGTGAACAAGCTTGATCAACTCCACCGACGATACTCAAGCCCATCGGACCATTTCCTTTAATAATACGTGCTTCCTACGAAATCAAAAATCGAATTCAATTTTTATATTAAAATTCGAGAAAAAAAATCACAAACTTCAATCGTATTATCGATAATTTTTCCTTTCGAAAGTGTTGATTTCATTGTATTTCCTCCATTATTAATCATATTAACAGTCGGTTCGTGATTAATATTCGATGTATTATTATTTCCATTGATTGTTAGAATTCGATCGCCAATATTTAATGATGATGATGAATTTCTTCCGGTGAGTGAAAGAGCAGTTTTAGCATTTTGTTTTTCTTCATCTTTCAACGTAAGATTTTCATTTTTAATCGAACAATCATCCATCGATTGACAGATTTCTCTTGAAATCGTCATTTCAATCGTATCACCGGCACTTTTTAAGGCAGATACCGCTTCGCTATGTTCACAATCGACTAACGAAATGCCATTGACCGACAAAAGTTTATCACCAACGAGTAAACCAGCTTGACTCGCTGGACCTTCATCCGTTACTTTCGTTAAAAATATTCCCTAAGCAAAGAAAAAGTTTTCTTTTTGCCGTGAATTTCGTCTTTGTTTGTTTGCTTACATAATCGTTATTTTTATATGCTGTCGAACCAACACCTCCGGCAATACTAATACCAAGACCAGTATTCGGTGTTCGATGGATAGTTATCGATACTTCTTCTTCGTGAACATTTATTGGACGCGTATTCGTTGGCATTGACTAAGAACGATTCAAATAGATTTTAGTTTATATAGTTTTTGTTTTTTTTTTACTTCTTTTCTTTCACTTGTAACCGAAGATTTTGTTGGACTATGTGACATAATTTGCTAGAAAAAGAAATCAATTGAATAAATGAAGAAGAGCAAAAACAAGACGTTTTCAATACATCAATCGCAGCTGAATCGTTGTTTTTGTTGAGAATACGTTTGTTTTTAAGATGATGTGGTGTATCACGTCGATGAAGTTTCTGTGCGTGACTCGGCTCTTTTTCATCTTCATTATCGTTCAAATCATCGGTAAATTCGACACGTTTTTCAATATAAACCATATGATCACCGGAATGTTCATTCTGTAGACAAGACAAAAAAAGACAATCATCAACATTGTCAAAACAGATTCAAAAAACGTACGTCATCTGAATCATGATGAGTTTCGTAGGAGATTTCAGGCGGTATGTATTCGATAGATTGCCGTGAATTTGGAATGGTATCGATTTGTATTTTATTATTTTGTGAATTTCCTGATGAGATCGATGGCTGTAATGAGTCCGTGTGCGCGTGTACATTGGGTTGAAACGGATGTTGATGATCGTGATGAAGTAAACTGCCGTCTGTCTGCAATTTTTTAGCCATTTTCTTTCGCCAAGATTGAAGATCTTTGGGATGAGGCGTATTATGTCGTTGTAATGAGCTCTGAAAGAAATTCAAGTTGATATAGATTTCATTTTCGTTTTCAATCGAATTACTTCTCGAATATCTTCGGCTTGATCAGCGAATTTAACTGAACCTGTACGTTCATGTCGATTTTCATCATCGTCAACATTTTCACCGAAACGTGCAGCTGGAACTGTAGTTGTGGTTGTTGCTGTTGCTGTTGCTGGTCGAGAAATGGTTTCAGTTGGAGTTTTTGATGAATTCAAAAGATTTTCTAAAAACAAAACAAAAGAAAATGATCAAAATCGAATATCAACTATTCGCTTTGTTGCCCATCTCCTCTTCTCATTCCCCCAATTGTTAAGCAAATTCACTAAAATTACCCCGATTAAATTCATCCTCATCGATGAAATAAATATACAACGGACGTCGATGAGAACGTCGATACATGATCAATGATAAACTTCTTTTTCTTTTGTTTTCAAAATAAAGAAATAAACGAAAATGATCTCATTTTAAATATCAGATTTAATCTGTTCTATTTCTTTTTTTCTCTCATTTCAAGTCGATTTATTTTTACCTGTTGATGATGACGTATATTGCTGTTGAGGAAGTAGATAACATGTTAGAACTTTCTCGCTTGTAATCGGATCGATATCGGTCTGAAATTTTAACATTGGTTGAGCCTGATTTTCGGCTAACCAAATGGCTTTGAGATCACAATCGAGTAATGTACACGGGAGATTCGAGAGACGATTGCCCGATAAATCCAACACATGCAAATGTTTTAAATTCGATAATTCCGAGGGAATCGATGTTAAACGATTATCTCGGAGACTCAACATGCCCAAAGATTCACAACCGGAGATCTATTTTCGCAGAATAAACAAAAACAAACATATTTTTGCAAAACAAAAATCAAAATTGATTTTCTACTTCGACGGGCAATTGACTTAGTTGATTTCGATCGACATTTAAATTCGAAAGATTTTTCAAATGACCGATTGTTTTCGGTAGTTCAGTGAGAATATTTTCCGTTAGAATTAATTCTGTCAACGCTAAACATTGACCGATTTGTTCACACAATTGATTTAAACTATTTGAATTGATTTTTAAAATTAACAAACGCTGTCGAAGTTGACCAATAGTTATTGGTAAATATTCAATTTGATTCGATGACAATTCTAAATTGGTTAGAGATTCTAAATCGCCGATTTCATCAGGTAAAACAGTGAGTTTATTTTCCGAAACATCGAGACATTGCAAACGTTTCAATTGTCCGATGTCATTCGGTAGAATAAGTAATTCATTGGCATCTAACCAAAGTTCTTTCAATGATTGTAAATGACCGATATTCGTTGGAAGTTGTTCGATTACATTCGAACCTAGATCGAGTGATTCAAGTTTTGACAGATGAATTATTGAATCGGGCAAAATTTTGAGCAAATTCTCTCGAACTTCAAGAACACGTAAATTGGAAAGACTAAGAAACGAGAACAAGACAAAAAAATCGATTTCGCAATTTCATTCAATTCTACCTGCCGATTTCTCTTGGTAATTCGGCAAGAGAAACATCATTTAATATTAATTGAGTCAATTGACGAAGTTGAATAATGCCAGGTGGAAGACTACAAATCATAGAAGAAGAAAAAAACAACACATTGAAATTGGCTGTTTGTTTGTTTGGTTACTTATTTGCCAATGGATTTCCGCTACAATCTAGAAATTGTAAAGCTCGACAATGTCGAATATTGTCTGGTATATCGGCAATATCGTTTCTTGAACAATCGAGTTCTTCCAAATTAACTAATTGTCCAATTTCAGGTAGAATACGTTGAATTTCATTGTCACTAAATGTTAATCGACGCAATTGTGTTAAACGATAAACGCCCTGAAGTTACAATGAGAAAACACATAGAAAAAAAACAAAGAAATAAGTTTCTTTTCTTTTTTTTTTATATTTTCTTATAATAACCTTGGGCAAATCTTGAAGTTGATTGGCATCAAGTAATAATTCTTCTAATGTCCGTGTGTATCGAAGAACATCGTCGGGCACTGTTGTCAAATTGCAATGACGTTTGTCGATTTGCTCGAGATTTCGACTGCAAAACGGCAATGGAAAACACTTGAACATGTTTGCTTATTTCGTTAGGGAATCAATCAATTATTCGTTTGGTTGAATTCTATCTGACCAAGTTTAAATCTTGTCATCATATCTAAAAATATGTCAAAATAAAAATAGATCTTCTCACCTTTTGTCTTCTTCTCTTTTTTATTTAGTAGATTAATCATGAAATGCAAGTCTATTTCTTTGTTTTTATTCGAAGACAAACCAAAAAAAAGGTTTTTTTTTCATGTTGTGGCTACAGTCGATATATATATATGAAAGGAGTTCTCTGCGTATGCACACTCGAGACGGCGTTCATCGCGTGTCTACATGTTCTGTTAAATGAGCCGGCCGACGTGATGGTAGAAAAAAGAGAGTGTGAGCAGAGCACAAGGAAATTAAAGAACGATCCTCCAAAGAAAAGAAGAAGAAAACATGAGTACGAAGGCAAAAGAAAGAAAGAACGAGAAGAAGAGAACGAACATATAGAGGATGAGCTAATGAGCTAAAAAGACTTTACAAACAAACATGCGAATAAGAGGGAGAGAGAGAGAAAAAAAATAGAATCGACAGAAGAAGAAAGTCAGTTGTGATCTTGATCATCACTGATAGCAGTTGCACTAAACCGATGACGGACGAATTTAATAAGATCAAAGGTCATTAACACTGACATCCCGAAAAAAAAAACGATCACATCGACGACATCTTTTTCGAGACAAAATAAATGAAAAGAAGCAAACACACAACGAAAGAAGTTTCACATGCAGGAAAAAAGAAAGGAACTTTGTGTTCGAATTGCTAATGATAATTTATTCTCATTTTTCTCATTCGAACGGTGGTAGAGTGTAAATTTACTATTGTGACAAGTAAATGTATATTGACACATTTGTTTTGGTATATACGCGCATATTGCTTGATTCCTTCTCTCTTTCTTATTTCTAATGTTTTTTTCTTCTTCTTTATGACAACTCACATTGTGTGTGTCAATCTCTGTATCTCATATTGTAAAATGCAAAAATCGGATAGTACTGCTCGTGCGACAGCTTGAACGGCGAATGACGCACGAATGCGAACGTTTTACTAACATTATTATTACATCAATAAAGCGCACCACGAGAATCTTTCTTCTTCTTCTTCTT
>ERZ778024.588-NODE-588-length-58929-cov-56.996484_pt1 | contig 58929 bp, 85 predicted proteins | sample MGYA00375754_ERZ778024 | MGnify/ENA primary metagenome ERZ778024 (study PRJEB29350, sample SAMN05389827) | bioreactor metagenome | isolation source: Thiocyanate bioreactor | place: South Africa: University of Cape Town | collected 2014-02-18 ...
ACCGACATGAATTGATCAATGACGTACTTTCATTTTTGGTTATATATATATATATTCTGTGTTGTAGTTCTTCGTTAGTCTATAACAAACGAACGAATGCACACATTTCCGTATAGATAAAAGGATAGAAACGATTTTCCTCTACTTAAGAACTATTTTATCGTGTCGAAACGAGTAAACATTTTATATGATAATAATGACAATTAAATATTTATTCATCGATAGAAATAAAGAAGAAGAAAAAAAACTAAGCAATCGACGTACAAGTGTCATTATAAATCGATCTTTTCTCCTAGCTAAACGATATTTACAATACATACATATACATGAAAGACAGAAAATCTAAAAGAAATGTTTTAAAGTCCAATTGAAAATGAATCTGCTAATGAAAAATAAATGACAAAGAAAAAAAACGAGAGAGAGAGAGAGAGAGAGAAAAAAAGAAAATGAGAAAACTTTCTCACGTGTCAACAAAGTTTTCTTTTTTTTCTCTCTTCTTCGTATATCAAGTGAATCTTGATCGGCTCTGGTTATACGTAAGCAATAACACAACATGCATTAGGAAATGAATACGTCTTCCATTTGCACAGCGAACGAAAGCAAACATCTGGTCGACAAGATTCCATATCAATTTCTTCGTTCTAACATATTTAATGTTCAATCGGTGCGAGAAAACAATACTAGTCTACCTACGAATTGAATTGAACAAAAATAGAAACGCGACTGTCATGCATTGACAATCTCTAATGATTCGAGAGCGAATTCTTCTTTCATAAATAAATTATATTCTTCTGATTAAATCTGCGTACTAAAATAAAACTTACGAGATTCTTTCTTTAGAATTAAGGTGTGCGTTGATGTCCATGGAACGCAGTGAGCTCTTATTAGAAGTTTTCCGTGCAAATGAACAAACAAAGAAGAAGACGACGATGGAAAAATAACGAAAACAATAGATTAATTCGTTCAACTACAAGACAGACAAAAAGCATCATCAAATTGAATATGACATTAATTTAACAAACACTTTCTAATGATGAGATGAAAGGAAGTTTGATAGCGTACCTGGAGTAGAGTAGACGTTGCTTAGAAATCAACCGTTGAATTGACTTGTATTTCTTTTTCTTTATCTCGGGTTTTCTATGTCCTTCATTAACTAGTTAAGAAGAATAAACGACGTTGTAATATTTAAAAAAGAATATTCTCTTAGTTCTTCTTTTCTTTTTAATGACGAACTTGTTTTCATTAGTAATTATATTTTTTCTACCCCCACAAATGACCGTTCAGATATAATATGAATTATACAAAAATCAACATACTCAATATCGTTCATAAACAATTAACAAGCAAATTATCCGATATTGAAGAGAAAAAAAAATAAAAGTCAATATTTCATGAACGAGAATATGGGTGTGTGTTGTTCGTTTGTTTGATGGATATGAAATTATTGAAGTTAAATAAATCTTTGTTTTATTTACATATAATTTGCTAATGTCAAGTCTGATGTTATGTTTATCTAAATATAATATAATATATATATATATATAAGTCACCGAAGAAAACCAACTGAATATTATTCACGAGAGAAAGAAAACACAATATAGATCTGACCTAAATTTTGACTACGTTTAATATAACCTAATGGAATAATGTCATTCTTTTCTTCTTTTTTTAAAGTTAGACTTTTCCATTTGTTGTTTTTCTGTGGATAATTATCTTTGAATATTTTTACTCAATGATTATTTCTAAAAGAGAGAAAAACACATATCCTCTCTGTTTTCTCATTAATACATTTTAAATTGATCATTTTCTTTTTCGTTAGATTCCATGGGCGTCTTTTCTTCTTTTTCTTCTACTTCTTCTCTCCTCCTCCTCCTCCTTCTCCTCATTATAAATCAGAAGTCAGCAGGAGAAAAGAACAAAAAAATAGAACGTCTAAATGAAATTTTTCATGCACATTAGTCTATTCTACTTTTTTCCTTTTTTTTTAAATACAGAAAAAAATATTCCTGACAAACAGATATTCGTGTCATGAGTCAAAATACCCTTTCAAGTCGACGATTTGTATTCCTTTTTTTTATGCGTAGAAAGGAAACTACATGAATATTTTACGAGTAAAGTCAAGTTTTCTTTCATAAGATGATTACAAATACTTAAATAATAATAATAAACCAAAGGGGTTCACAAACATACTTCACTTGACATTAGATTTTAACCTTTCGATTGCAAGCAAAGTCAGGAACATTAGAAGTTTTCTATTTGTATTAAATTAACTAATCACCTAATGATTCATTGCATTATGAAAAATAGAAAAAAAAACTAGACGTATTTTTATTTATTGTAAGCGAGGAAAAAAAGAAATACATATTTAAAGGAAATAATTATCCTAATTGATCTCGTACAAGAAAATTCATCCATGATGACCAACGATTTGAATTTTCATATAAATACGTCATCGAATGTCTCAATGATGGTTGAAGTGTTTCTTGGTGACATTCAAACAACCAAAGAACAATACCCCAAACGAACGCTGCTACCCATGGAAAGACAGGCCGTTGAATTTGTGAAAACCATCGACGTTTTTGTGCATAACGTACTAATCCAAGTATAATACGTGATAGAAGATAGAGAATAAGTTGTTCATTCACAGAATTTTTCTCATGAAATATCCAATAACCACTAATGAATGCACAAATAAATGCCGCCCATGGTCTCGATAGATGAAAAATCGATGAAACACTAATTCGAAGAATTTTATAGACAAAAACGAAAAGACCTAAGGTTTTTGCATGTATATATGTCATACGAATAATGAAATGAATTCGTTGTGGCCATGGTTCACGACGAAAAAGAAATGCTTGAACAATCGAATGAGCTAGCCGAATTTTAGCACCGTAGACAAGTCCTTGCCGTAAACCTTTAATCGCCGAGAGAAATCCGTGATAAGATGGATCATTAAGAATATTATTAATCGTACTTGAAATCACTAACATTTTGGACTTTTAGAATGTTTCAGTAGTTTTGATATATTGAAACGTGACTTATGAGATAAGAACGCGTGTGTCATAGATAACTCCAGTCAACAAAATCTTTAAACGAAAACCTTTGTCGTTTCGTTTTCATTACTGTCAGTGAATTCGTAGACTTCATCGGTCATATTGACAGTTGCGAGTATCCCACGTAATTGTTTTTTTCCTCTATTGTAATTTCTGCTCGAATACTTTTTAATTGTTACATGACACTTGCTTTCTTTTCTTTCAGAATAAAAAAAGAGAGAAATAGAAATTCTATTAAATGACTAAGAGCATTTCAAGAGTAACTTCTATGATTTAGAGAAAAAAAAGCACTTGAAATGCCATTGAAATTGTTGTTAGATAACCAATTGAACAGGCAAGAAATCGACCTGGCTGCGGCAATGGCATCTAGATACAACACAAATAGAAAATGTGATCGTTCGTAGAATGAAATTCAATTGAAAATGATTTACTTGATAGCAAACAGTATGAACTAAACGTGAAAGAAAAAAAATGCGAAAATGCCAATAAGCTAAATCTGGATTAGGATTTGTTGCAACATAGAAAAAGCCAACGAGAACAAATGGTACGATATTTTCAATGTCGTTTAAATGATTTCGACGAATACGTTCAACATCATCATCAATTCGAACGATTGTTGATTCATGTCGAGCCAAAGAAAGATCTTCTGGATTATCAAATGCCTATAGAAGACAAACAAGTTCAAAATAAAAATCGAATTTGTCAACAATCACACCTCGCTTGACAATCGTTTCATTGTTGTCAATGCTGCCATGCCCATTAATTTTAAGACAGATGCTGTTGAATAAAATGCAAAATTCGAAAAAACTCGATTATTCAATGTTAAATAAACGATCGACATAGTTGCTGTGCTGATTTTGAGCAGTAAAAAAATAATAATAAACAAACAAATCGATCGGTCGATTCTACTATAACACACGTATGCAAATAGAAAACATTTATTTATTATCGAACAGAAACGGGATAAATCCGTAGAACATAGAAATATCTCGACTGATCAGCAGTTGTCGCTGCACTGAGACCTAACTGACGAATCTGTACCAATTCATTTTCTTGTCGAATATTTTTTTCGAGAAGATTATACATCGTTTTGGCATCTAATAAATTACTACAACCGAATATATATTCAGCTTGAAATTGATTTTCATAGAGTAGATTGTTCATAGTTGTATGTGATATTCGTTGTTTTCGAGCACATCGTTGTGCAGTTAGAAATGCTTGGTCACATAGGATAAGATCTAGTTCGATATGTTGATTATTTTCGAAGAGAATTTTGAAATCATTAAAAAATATATCAATTGTTATGTTTCCTGGTAAAATACGTTTTTGAAAATAATCTATAACCGGAAAGAGGGATTATGTATTTTCGAATTCTTCAATTTGTCTTTGAAAAATACTCACAAGAACGACAGTTCAATAGTTTTTCTAACCATAACATCAAAATTTTATTTGTAAATATGACTAATCGCGCAATTTTTTATTCGAAGAAAAAAAGAAAGAAGAAATATTCGATTAATCATCAGTTGTTTTGTAATGTTCATCTAAAAAATAGAAGATAAAATAAAAATTCGAAAAAAAAAAATTCATTATTTACCAAGATTAGTTTGAGTCGAATCGAGATTAAACGGTTGAATACCAAGATAACAAGCATAATCATCACCATAGTAGACGAATAGTTCTTCACCGGGACGGATTGTTCGCATCGTTTTGTAGAACATATTTCGATCGTATTGAATCGGTTGAAGATTTTGTTGTTCGATCGTATTTGGACCTGAAATTATTTTCTCATCATTTTATCTTGTCCTTTTATTTCAACATACAATTTATCTAAAACAAAACAAATAACAAAAATCTCTCGTTTTCAATTTTTTTCTGTTACATATCGCATCCAATTGCTATGATTTGGATCACATCCATCGATAATGTAGATCATCTAGAATTCAATCGATATCGAATATAAGATGAAATTGAATTCATACTTTGCCATTTCTATCGGCAATACTCCAAGAATAACCTGATTCTTGTGCACTTTTAAAATCCGAATGTCTCATGCCGATATACGGTCCGAAGAATGTATTTTTCTCGAAACGTTTCATTGCAAAAACACCTTTGCCTGCTTTCGATATCGTCGATGGTTTAATCGTAATTCCATCTGGACAAGTTAAATCTGCTTTCGATTGTGAAGTTGTTGAAATCTAAACGAAATCATTTCATTTCGTTCAAATAAAACATCGAACTTTTTTGTCCGGTATATAAATTTGTTTATGATATGGACAAATATTTTCATAGAATTTATTACAATCATCACAAAACAATCGAATATCATCGAATTGAGATTTGTTCGCATGTTTATCTTTACGTTTTTGACGTCGATCATTTGTATTATTATTTAAACAAAGATTTTCATGAGAAAAAACTGTAGCAAATAGAAAAAAAAATACGATTTCAAATCCGAAAAGATTTATATTCTACCAGAAGATTTTTGCGAAGACATATAGGTAAAATCTTCTTTTTCTTTTCAAAAAACAGATTATGTACATGCGCGCGCACGAGCAATGATTTCAAAACGCTGCTGACATCTATCGATTGATATTGTCTTTGGTGTGACTCAAAAACCAAACAGTGATTGATTTCAAATGATATATATATTATTACATATTCATATTTCTGATTCCTTGAAAAATCATTTATCATTTACCATGTATATAATCGATTACTATGAATAATTAATGACTCGTCGACGTCGAACATTTGCTATTATTCTAACAACTACAGCAGCAGTTACATTAGGTGTCAATCGTTTCATCTATCGACATGATTCCGATGAAAATTCACCGATAAAACTCATTAAAACAAAACTAAATCTTAATAATAATCCATTAAAAAACAACGATGAAAATGCATATATTACTGTTGAATCAACGGATACACTTGTCAAAGCACGATATCATCACGCTTTACAATATATTAAACAAATACATTCAACGAATAGTCATATACGTGAACGTGGATTGAGTCATTTAGCAAAGTTAACGAGTCTACCATCGATTTACTATTCTCTTCTTGGTCAACAACTTGACATTCATTCAGCTATTCAATTAGCACGTACATTCGAAGCGAATTCGAATTATTTTCCATCTGGTCCACCGTATATTTTCCCAGTTGGCAAACGAAAAGTTCTTGCTACAGATAATGTAGCTAAAGTCAACGACGATGATGTACTTTTACATACGATTCGTCAATTTCTTGATAAATTAGTCGATGAAAAACGACGACCTTTAGATATTCTAAGTCAATACTATCTCAAATTAGTACGAGCAAAGTTTATTGACATACGCGTATGTGTGTATTGATATAATTATTTTGTATTTTAGTTGAAATCTTATTTGGATGAAGTCGATTCTCAGACTATCTTCGACATGGGTCAACATTTCGAATCCGAACATGCTGATATGTCAGCAAAAGCGATCAAACGTTACCGGTCGAATTTAGAATTGTATTCCACATTTCTCTATGCACTTCGTGGTTATGCTGATCGATATCCTATGGAGATTATTCATTTCAATGGTCTACAAATATTAAAATATTTGTACGAAAAACGAAAGGAAAATGTACCATTTGTGAGATTTATTGGCAAGATTTTGGTATTATTAAGTCGAGAAAGACAAACTCATGCAGCTTTTTATGCCGTTGGTTTGAACGAATTTAGTTTTGTTTTGATTAGAAAAAAGTTTCGATTAGCTATTTTTTTTTAATTAGGTTGGGTGAGAATATTACATGAAATGGCTATAGATAAGAATAATATTGTTTATTCGTTGCTTGCATCGACAATCTTAGCAAATCTCGATCGACAAGTACCGGACAAGTTAGAACTTCTAAGTGATTTTCTTTTTAGAAACTAATTGATTTCGGTATTTTAGTCCGAATATAAGTGAAGATAAAATAACTTTGAATCCAAATGTTGAGCCTCTTCATCTTCCAACGGAGATCAGTCATGTTGAATTACTCGAAGCTGAATTAAAAACTGAAGAAAAAAAAGAAATCGTTCTTGAAAATCAGCCAACTATTCCTATGAAAAAAATGTCAATATTCGAGAAAATCAAAAATCGAATTTGGTATACGAGACCGGTTTCAGACGAAGGTGATGCGCCGGATGAAACTCAAACAAAAATCGACACTAGTCATAAGCGAATTGCCGTACCGGATATAGACACAAGTCATTCGACCAATGTCAATGAATTGCAAACTATCAATGAAAAAGAAATACCAGGACCGATACCTTCGTGGTTAGACGAACAAGTCTACGGTGATAAAGTAAGAGAATAAGTTTGATTGACTTTGTGTTTAAAATTTGTCGATAATAGATAATTCTCTTTCATCCAACGATGTATAATGTTCGACAACTCGATCCTGATGCACGATGGCATCAAGAACCGATGATTGATATTATTTTCGTATGTTGATAATAAATAAAACGAAGTCAAAACTTAAGATTTAATTTCTAGTTCCATGGTCTAGCTGGTTCAGCATTTAAAACATGGCGTCAAGAGTCAGCTGATGACAATGTTAAACCAACTGTTGAATCGTCACAATCAATTGTCGATGAACTTCCCGGTGATAACAGTGATGAAGTTCTCGATATTGCCGAAGAAACAAATTGGGATCGAGCAAAAATGAACATACCTCGTATTCAAAATACTGAAATCGAACAACCATCACCATGTTGGCCCAAAGATTGGCTTAGTCAAGATGTATCGACATCGCACATTCGAATGCTAGCCGTCGATTATGAATCACGTGTATCCGAATGGCAAGTTCAATCGATGCCGAGAAACATCTTGCGAAGACCGATGCACGATCGTGCACAAGAAATAGCCGAACAGCTGAAACAAGCAGGAGTTGGCAAACGGCCGATTATTTGGGTAAAGAAGAAGACAGACTTATCATTCCTATTGAATTTGTTATCTAGGTTGCACATTCTATGGGCGGTTTATTAACAAAATATATTCTTACCAATGACGAAAACGAAGAATTAAGATCGAATACTCGTGCTTGTGTATTCTTTTCGGTTCCACATTTTGGCGCCGAATTAGGTTGGTTTGTTTGTTTGCCGATTATTGCTCGTTTAATATGTTTTTTTTCTCTCTTTTAGCATCATTCGGTATTCGTCATGCATTTCTCGTTCGTCCAACAGTTGAAATCGAAGAACTTCAACCTAATAGTACGAATCTATTGAATCTTCAAGAACGTTTTCTTGACATTTTAAAAGTTCACGATAACATTAAAATCTTAAGTTTTGCTGAAAATGAAAAAACAACATTTTCTCTACGTTATCAAACCGTTGTCGTACCATCAGAAAGTTCACAAATCAATATCGGTCGATTTTTTATTCTCAATAAAGATCACATCCTAATCTGTAAACCAAATTCGAAACAAACGATTGAATATCAAGAATTATTGGATTTAATTCAAACGATTTATCTTGAACGAAAAAATGAATTAAAAACCGAGCAAATCAAAGCTACGGAAGAATTTCTTAATAATCTATATTCATTTTCATCACCTATTGAAGATGATATGCAATGAAATTTTGTTTGTCGAATATTCCTTCCAATGGATTTATTTTTTTTGTACGATAATCGAGCATGAATAGTGTTTATTATTTTTCTTTTCTAGATTAATGTTTTTCAATCTATCGTATACATATTCATCATTATATCTTGTTCGAATGTTTTCAATCTCAGCACCGAATCTTTCGACGATGTAATCAAAATCAATTGATGATTTTTTTGTTGTTGTTGAAAAATCTTAAATTGATTTGTAGACTTTTTCGTTCGTCAACAATCTATCTTAGCGAGTTAACATTTTGGTTATCGAATTTCAATTTAAATTATCTTCTGTATAAACATAAACACTTGAGAATATATTCGAATGAAAAACGAATTCTATATTCAATATTTCTTTCTCAAATGTTTCATTTCGGTTCGATAATGTTTATCAATAATCTAACGCATTTTTTTGGTCGTATCGAATCATTACGATTAATTTCGAATGTAACACTTTCAATTTGTTTACTATCGATTGGATCATTTTATTTAAATGATCTTGAAAGTACACAAATAAAATTTGAATGATTCTAGATCTATAATGAGTGACAAATCCTACGCATTATTGAACAATTCTACTGATAAACTCGATGTTGTCGTACCAGTTAACGAACCGACAACAAATACCAATGCAGATTCATTGAAAACTCGTTACATACAAATAGCTATTGCTGTTGCTCTCTATTGGTACGAGAATTGTTCGTTGTTGTTGTTGTTGTTTGTTTCTCATCTGATTTTTAGGTTTGTTTCGATTTCAATGGTTTTCTTGAATAAATATTTATTAAGTTCAAAAGATGTGAAAGTACGAATGATTTCAATTGAAAAGCAATGGCATATATGTTTTTTGTTTAGCTTGATGCACCGCTTTTTATAACTTGGTATCAATGTCTTGTAACTGTTGGCATTTGTGCGATATTGGGAAATCTGAATAAGAGCGTTGGTTTATTTTCGAAATTTCCAGCATTTAAAATCGACCTTAAAATAGCCCGTGATGTAATTGACTTCGATTTTTGAATTATTCGAGTTGATTTATTTTCCTATCTTATGCATAACAGGTTCTTCCGTTGTCAGTTATGTTCGTTGCAATGATTATTTTCAATAATTTAACATTGAAACATCTGACTGTTTCATTCTATATGGTCGGTCGATCGTTAACTACAGTGGCAAATGTTGTACGTAATCGAATAGATACGTAAATAGATCTTCAATTGAAATTCGTCGTTCTAGATTTTCACATATATTATGTTAGGCGAACGAACCTCATACAAAGCACTTGGCTGTTGTGGTTTAATTATTGGTGGATTTTTTCTTGGTATTGAACAAGAAAATTCTCTTGGTACGCTTTCATTTTTCGGTGCATTCTGTGGCATTGCATCGAGTGTATTCGTTGCATTGAATGCTATTTATACGACACGTTGTTTACCGTGTGTGGATAAAAATGTTTGGCGTTTATGTTTATACAATAATTTCAATGCTTGTATACTATTTCTTCCGTTGATGCTTATTTTTGGTGAATTACCAATTATATTTAAATATCCTAAACTTTTCAATTTACAATTTTTGTTTGCAATGACATTTGCTGGTGTATTAGGCTTTTCGATGGGTTATGTTACTGGTTATCAAATACAAATAACAAGTCCATTGACACATAATGTTTCGGGTACAGCGAAATCCTATGTTCAAACATTGCTTGCTGTGATTGCGTATACAGAAGTATGAAATGAATGATTTTTGAATTGAATAGTTTGGTTTTTTTTTCTTCAGACAAAAACGTCACTTTGGTGGTTATCAAATTTATTTGTTCTTGGTGGTTCAGGTCTGTTTGCTCATGTACGAGCTAAAGAAATGAAACGAACTCATAATACCAATGATAATACAAATACTAAGAATACATCGAACACATCTATACCGAAATAATGTCTCTCGTGATAAAAGAATAAGAAATCAAAGACTATACGCTGTTTTCGTTTTACTTTTTAATTCCATATGAATCTCTTTCTTTTCATTTAATTCCATTTTTTTTTGTTGCTTTTATTGTTTTTCATTCGATTATATTACTGTGATCGCGTTTTATTCTCGTTTTTTTTTCTAATTTATTTTACTCGATAATATGTAAACATCGCCGAAACAAAAAACATATTTATTGTCATATCTTATTTACTTTCTCGAAATTTTTAGTATTTATTGCCAAATAAAAAACAGAAAATAAGTTAATGACGTGTTGTACAATTCGTGTTGCCTGAACACATATAATTATGCCATGGTTTGCCAGGCGTTCGAACAGTTCCCGAGACGACTGTCATTGAATTCGTAGGCTTAGGTTGATTCGATTGATTTGTTTGAGGATACGAAGGAAACATGTTTGATTATGAAAATGATCGAATAATCATTCAAGCAGAACATTTCGATTTTTTTCTACCAATGAAATAAACCCCTTTTTCTCGACAAGGATTATGCAACTGTCTTGTCGATCGATTGTAATTGACATGTAACGCATCGAATTGTTCAAGAAATCGATCGAGTATCCATTTTGTTATTCGAATTGGATGCAAATCTTCGGCAGAATACAAGACACAATCGCCTTCTTGAGGTGTATCGTACCATCGTTCATGAAATACAAGTAGACCGTGATCATCTAATAAATCGTAGAGACCACGAAAATATTCTAACGCATCATGAACATGTTCGACAACGTTTATTGAAACGACAATCGAATATCTTTCTAGAGAAGATGTTTTCGATTGACGACGTTGTTTGATGACTGTTTCAATCGATTCCGATACGATCGATACAGGAAAACCACGAAGATGACCACCACGATACGCACAATTATTTAATTTCATATAATTAAGTGCATTCGGTTCGATTAAAGTGATTCGTTTGATTGAACGAAATGGTGTTAGTAAATATTGTATTTGAGTAAATGGACCGGCACCGATTTCAACGATCGAGGGAATATTTAATGGAAGAATTTTATAACCATGAAAACCCTGAACATGTTCATGAAGACGATCATCAATTGCCATGCCATCACTTTGCCAAAAGCTGAATTCATTTGCTAGGGATTTATGCCAGAATCGATCTGGAATTTGAATAGTGCCAGTTAATCGATGGTAGAAACAAAGAAATAAACACGAGGAATTCCATTCTTGTCGAGCCATGAGTGATTTTGTACAGTTTAATTTGAGTCGACGAGTTAAGTGAGACGTCCATTCAGTACGATAGACATCTAATGGACAATGAGCACGATACGTCTAAAAAAATATAGATTTACATTAGATTTTGAGTGTTATCTTTTGTATTCATACTTCGTTTGTTATCCGAATTTGACATGTGTTTCCTGTAAATCCTGGATAACAAATTGGATGATCAAAAAAACATTCACCATGTTCGAATATAATCAATGCTGATTGTGAACAGTAACAATATCCAAATTGTTTTAATGATGAATCATTTTGCAATGGATACATCGTTTCGAGTTCATCGATACTATGAATTTGTTGAAATAGAATCAATCCAAATAAACATATGATTAGCATTAAAATGGTGAAAAGGCATTTTTGTCGATATCGATGTCGACGATATGTTCGATAGCAAATCATTTTCTGTTTTATTTCAACAGTATAGTGTGTTCTCTTACAATAATTGAATTCCTACTGAGAGTTAAAGAACATGAATAAACGAGAAAAAAACGCATGAAAGTGAAATAAATAATGTTAAAGTTATTTCTTTCTTTTTTTCTTCTTCTTCTTCGTTTGTATTTTCAATTGATTTTTCTTTAAACATAATTTTTGTGTGAATGACATAACCTGTTTTGTAAACATATGATGTTAATACAATCAGAACTAAGCGACATCTTCCAAAAACCGGTCTCGTTTTCATTTGTGCATTTGAGTACAATAAAATTACAAAATAGGAAGAAAAAAAAGTAAAATAATAACAACGTAAAACCCAAAACGAATGTAAATAAAGTAGGAAACTTACAATTACTACCAACATAAATCTCGTCAGTGGTTTTCGTTTTCAGTAGATTTTAGCGATGACCGATATCAATCAAACATCGAATACAGACACTAAAGATGTTGCACAGAAATCAACTTCATCGGTGGATGAATCACAAACAAAAGCAGAAACTGTCGTTACGGATACAAATCAAATAGCGAATACAGATACAGTCACTGAAAATGTTACACATAAACGAACTTCATCGGTGGATGAATCAAAAGCAAAAGAAGAAATTATCCCTATGGATACAACTTCTACTCAAAATGAAGTTCCACAGATTGCTACTCCGAAAAAGACGTCAGGTCCCAAAAAATTGTGTACTTCAAAACTTTTAGAGAATACTTATTGTCAGGATGAACCTGATCTACTTGATTCAGTGCTAGAGAATACTTCTAATAAGCAACTAATCGATCGTCTTCTTGGCTGTGCCTATGGACAAGCACTAGGCGATGCCTATGGTCTTGCTACGGAATTTGAAGATCGATATGATGTTGATCAAAAATATCCGGATCGAAGCAAAAAAATTCCATTTCCAGATTATAAAAAAACGAATCATAATCGTCGATGGAAAACAGGCGATTGGACTGATGATACCGATCAATGGATATTGATACTAGATACAGTTGCTTTTTGTAATGGTGATGTTAAAGAATTTGCTGCGAAATTGAAAGGTTGGATTGAACGAGGCTATCCTGAATTAGGTGATTTTGGAGGAATGGGAATAGGAGCAAATGTTTATCAAGTAATTCAATCGAAATCTTTTCGTGATATGAATTATAATTCTATTAATTTATTTAGGTGGTTTGTTCATATGATTTTGTTGTTGATCCGCTTCGAGTAAGCGAAGACGTATGGAGACGTGGCGGTTGTAATGCAGCACCTAATGGAGCTGTTATGCGTTGTTCAGCATCCGCTTTTTTTCATTATAATGATCGAGAAAAGGTAAATATTTTTTTGAAATAATATATTCGATATGATTTTAAAATTTTATTTTTCAATAGATGTTATTCACAACTGAACAATTAGCTAAAACGACACATTTCGATCCTCGTTGTATTTCTTCTTGTTTAGCTATTTGTTTAGCTATACATTATTTATTAACAGAAGAGAATGTTCGTGATGATATTGAAGGATTAATTAAACGTGTACAAGATGAAACTATTGAAATAATTGGTGAAAGATTTTCTGAGCAACATCGTGAATTATTTCTATGGCATACAAATAATCGTACTTTGGAAGAATTAAATCTTGACGAACCAAATAGAATTGGTTATACGTATAAATGTTTAGCATCAGGCTTCTATGGATTAAGATCTACACGTACATTTGAAGAGACATTGAATGATTTGATTCGTTATGGAGGTGATGCTGATACGAATGGAGCAGTTTGTGGTACAATGTATGGAGCTCGATATGGATATAGTGCATTACCCTACGATTGGCTTCGACAAATGCCATATAAAAAATGGTTCGATCAAAAATTAATTAACTGTTTTCAAGCAATGAAATTGGAAACAAACGAATCGGATTCCGTTGAGCTCTGATTTCGAAAAGCAACTTCCTTTTTTTACTTCCTATTCTAGAAACTATTATAACAGAATTTATATTTCATTTTTAATAAAATAAAAATGTCGTATAGACAACTGAGATTTCTTTAGTTAATACAATCATGAAATCAGATCCTATCAAATTTACGAAATAAACTCAATGAACTCATGCCTTTTAATCGATCATCTAATATTACTACTACATGCCATTGTTCGATTGACAACAAAAAGAAACGGATTGATTTACTTTGTATATATATAGATAAACTTCTTAAATCATGTTTAAACTCGATAACATCCGTTAAATAGCTTATATAAATAGACCTCGATTGATTCAATCATTCAAACATTTTCCGCCTTGTTTCGTTATGAGCTATCGAAAGAATGTTCGTCTTTTTCTTCTTCTTTCCTATTGTATAATGGTCAATACTTACACAAACATCGATGAGCATAATATTACCTCTGTTCTTCTTCTTGTTTTAGGCTAAAAATAAAACAAATATCATATGTTACCTATTATTTTACTAATAATATCGCTTTCAGTACAGAATACTCATAGTTTAGTTTGGAAAGCGTCTGATGGTATACTCCCATGGCAATCTTATTTAAAATTAGGCGAGATTCACCGACCACTTGGTCTTAAACTTAATCGAGCATCGCTTGCACATCATCATTTTGCAATTGGTTATCTATGTCTACAATCATTTATGTACGATGAAGCACAAGATGCTTTCAATTTAGCTATCAATCATACACCTACATTTATTGAGCCATATATTGGTAAAATACTTGGGTAAATTACTGATTGTGTTTGTTTTGTTGTATTTTGTTTTTATTCGTTTGTATCAGATGTAAACATGCATTATGGGCAGATACTGATTTCGAGTGTGGCCTTGCGGCATATAATGCTACTCAAGAAATGTTAACAACTCATAATATTACATCTACGCCTTTACAATCAGCATTGATTTCAACGGCATATCAATGGTTTAAAAATGAATCCTCAATTCGAGATGGTGAACGTGCATTTCTCGCGTCGATTGCTAATGTTTCAGCAACGTATCCCAATGAAACTGATATTCGTGTCCTGTGGGGTCTTTCATTGCTTAATATTGCGTTTGATCGTGAATTTGGCGATCAAATCGAACCAAAACCAATGAAAGAATCACGAGAAGTACTTGTCAACGCATTGAAACTCGAACCTAATCATCCCGGTACGCTTCATTATCTCGTTCACGCGTACGATGTCGATCAAGTCGATGTTGCAGACAAAGCATCTGATTATGCTACGAAATACAATCAAACCGTTCGAACATCATCACATGCACAGCATATGCCTGCACATATTTGGATGCGTACAGGTTAGAATAAAAATCAAAACATTTCTCTTTTTCTTTGACTTCATCAAAAAAACGAAATTCAATCAATTAGGTGCATGGTTATCTGCGGTATCAGCTGATTCATCCGCTGTTCGTGTTAGTCTCGAATTATGTGCTATCAAAATCTTGAGACGACATATTTCTCTCACATCGATGGATTTAGAACCTGCTTTAGCGCTGTTTAATACAACAAATCAAACGCAATATTTTCTTCAATGTGACGCAGAAAATCGAGCTCATTCAACTGAATGGCTTGTCTATTCTCATTTGCAAACAGGCAATTGGTTTCGTAGTCTATCGGCGTTACATGATCTAATACGTGCCGAAAATCTATCAAATCTAACAGCAACACATCATTATCTTGCATTTGCATATCGTGCACAAGCACGAAGTATTGTTGAAATGTTCTTTTGGTTTCCATATCAAACACAATTTCTCAATAAAATACAATTATTATCGATATTCTCAGAAGAACAGAAATTAATTCTATTTGGTGACGAAAGCGACGGCTGGTATCCTGTTTGGAGTGAAGCAGGCTATCGTTTTGGTAACATCTTTTCTTCTTTTTTTTTCATTCGAAATCATCTTTTGTTTCACTTCAGCTGAATGTCTTCAAATATTAACAAATTATTATCTCTCAACTGATAATTCTACATCGAATATTTCGACAACAATCGATGATCATCTTGCACGTTTACTTGTTCTTTCGAATCGAACCTATTCAATAAATAAATACATATCAATTAGTGTTCGAATGATGGTACCACAAATTCGTGCCATACGTTATTATGTCAATGGATCATGGCAAGAATGTTTGAATGAATTCGAGAAAGCAATGGAATTTGAATCGAAATTAATTGTTGGTGGTAATAGTCCAACATTAATTTTTGCACGTTCATCCGAATTATTGGCCATGCATTTGTTATTTATTTATGAGAAATATCAAGAACGTTTGGTAGAACATTTCAATTTTTAATAGATCCATTTCTCTATATGTTCATTTAGATTCAATTACATACATCGATCTATAAATTTAATGGTTCAGAAATTTCTGTTGATCAATTTCCATCGATAGCTTTAGAACTATATAAAACAGCTGATCGTATCGCACCCAATCGAGCTATCAACACATTTGGTATGGCTCGAGCTAATACCTTACTCAATGAGCATCATGCTGCCGTGGGTTTATTTCAACAGTTATCCTATCAAATGACATCATCAAATAATCACGATGAAAGTTTTCTTCGTCTACTTAACGATTATCTCGATAAAAATAATTCACCTACTACTAACTGTAATTTACCATGCACTTTGATTCTATTACTTTTGTGTTTTCTTTCAAATTTGAGCCAATAAAATCAATAGAAATTTCGGAGACAAAGCGTACTTGCTCTTCGTGTCGATGGCGCATACGAACCATGTGATAATTTTATTTTTAGCCCATACCTTCATACATTTCTAATCAACAGAGCGTTTCAAAAATAAACTCGACTCATTTTCGTATAATTTGATCGCTGAGTATGCTTCGATTTGTCCTTATCGTTCTTTTTGCTAGTACAAAATCGATTACTAGTCAAACATTGAATGTGTCCGATGGAATTCATCCATGGGAAAGCTATGTAAAGTTAGTTCATATTCAACGACCATTGGGCATTACATTGAATTTATCATCACTTGTACATCATCATTTTGCTATTGGATATTTATGTTTTCATTCGTTTATGTACGATGAAGCACAAGAAGCTTTCGATTTAGCTATTGAACTCGACTCAACATTTATCGAAGCGTATATAGGAAAAATGCTTGCGTAGGTTTTTCGATTTGTACAGTTTATTTTGATTATGTTTTTCTTTTCTTTCTTTTTGCGTAGTTGTAAGAATATACTGACAAACGAAACGGATATATCCTGTGGTCGAACAGTTTATGATGCAATTCAAACAACGAATGTTACATTGACTTCATTACAATCTGCATTGATAAATGCAGTTTATCAATGGTTTACGAATGAATCATTGATATTTGCTGGTGAACGTGCATTTCTCTCGTCAATCGCTGATTTATCGACAATTTATCCTGATGAAACAGATATTCACACTTTATGGGGTCTTGGCTTACTGAATGTTGCTTTTCAAAATGATTACGATGGTCAACTTGAACCTGAACCAATGTTGAAAGCACGAGAAATCTTAAAATCTGTTCTAATAATTGAACCAAATCATCCTGGTGCAATACAGTATCTCATACGTTGCTATGATATTGCACAAATAAGTATCGCTCAACAAGCTATTAATTATATAACTTCATATCAAAATCTTGGTTTAACTCTTTCATATGCGTATCATTTACCTGCTCAGATATGGTTACGTATAGGTTAGTTATTTATGCCGTTTCTATTTGACGAAATACATTTTGACCTTTGTTCTTTTGTTTATCAGGTGAAATGGTTCAAGCAAAACTTGCCGATGATCAATCTGTTCGTACGAGTTTCATACTTTGTTCTATCAAACAATTGAAAAAAATGATTTCAATTTCATCAACAGAATTAAATGATTATCTAGTACAATTTAATACTTCTGATGAAATCTCAACATTTCTCAAATGTGATGACGATGTTCGAGCACTTGCAACTGAATGGCTGTCAAATACTCGTTTACAAACAGGCAATTGGATTGGTACAATTCAAACAACCATCGATCTCTATACGGCATACAATCTCTCGAATCCAATGTCATATCTATATCTCGCAGCAGCATATCGTACGCGTGCACGCACATTGACAAGTATTTTCTACTGGTTACCCTACGATATTCAATTTATAAATCGTGCTGAAGAAATCAATAACTTAGATAAAGCAATCCCATTGGTATCACTTGGTGATGATACAACAACTTGGTCTTATGCATGGAGTGAAGCTGGTTATCGATTTAGTACGAAGATTTCTTAGTATTTAAAAATTATTTTCATTTTTTTTTATCTAGGCGAATGTATTCGTATTCTCACTCAAAATTATACAAATTCCAGTGATCCAATAATTGATACACATATCAATCGATTATCTCATCTAGCTAATCAAACATTACCAATGAATCGATATGTTTCGACAAGTATATCTTTAATGTTACCATTTATTCAAGGTATCATCTATTATAAAAATGCTTCCTATCAACAATGTTTAAATGTTCTTAATGATGCAACACAAACTGAATTTAATCTTGTTCTTGATAATAACAGTCCAACATTGATCTATGCACGTGCATCCGAATTACTAGCTATACATTTATTACTTATTCATCGAATCTATCAACAAGAATCAGTTAGTTGAATCAAAGATTTTTTTTTTTATTGAGTTTCTTTGTTTTTCATTTAGAAACAATTGGATACAATAACATTTAATTTAAATGGTTCAGAAATTTCAGTTAGTAATTTTCCTCAACGAGCACTCGAACTTTATACACAAGCGAATCTATCAGCACCAAATCGAGCCGTAAATATTCTTGGTACAGCTCGAGCATATTCACAAATGCATCATAATAGTGAAGCTGCTAAATTCTATCAAATCTTAATCAATCAAATAACATCAACAAACACAAGTGATCCGATATTTTCTCAAGAAGCCAATGATTTCATTACCAAATACGAAAATATACAAAATCATGGAAATAAAAAACAAATTTATTTCTCAACTTTTTTTCTAATTGTTCTTGTTTCTATTTTCAATTCATAAAAATAAACAAAAAGAAAAAATTAAATCGAAGCTAAATATTCCGTAATAACTTTAATCCAGATTAGATATCCTTCACGATTCATATGTAACTTATCAGGACCGAATATATCAGGATTAGGTTGTCCATTTGGTAAGAGCATGAGCGGTACGACATTAATGAAAGTAACATCTTGAAATGATGTTTCAAGATCTTTTTGAATGAGTGTGTTCGTTTCATTCATTTTCGTTAAGAATGCAGCACGAGCTGGACTTGGTTTGATTGAAATATACGCAATTGGAGTGGTTGGATAGAAACGACGAGCTAATGAAACTAAATCGTGAACTTTACCTTGAATTTGTGCTGGTGTTTCTGCTCCTGGAATATCATTATCACCACAATAGATAATAAATACCGATGGTTCTAATGGATAGATCACTCGTTTGTATTCAATAACAGCTTGAGGAAGTACTGAACCGCCAAAACCTCGATTTATGGCCGTATAATCCGGAAAATCTGTTGGAATCGATTTCCAAATACTAATCGATGAACTTCCATAGAAAACGACTCCACGTTTGATTGTTTTAGGTAATTCACGATCAAAATTAAGAAGACTTCCGACTTCAAATGGTGTATTCGAAATAACTACGCTTGTATTTTCATCGTCAATATATTTGCATGTTGTTGGTGCACGAGTAAAAATAATAGCATCAGGTGATGTATCTGGTTCGAATGTTGGTGCACATGTACCATTCGAACCAAGACCCGGTATGATATCACCATTTTCTGATTGTTTTCGCCAGAAACATACAGTTTTATTGAGCGATGGCGATGGACCTTAAAAACATATTTATTCCATGAAAATTTAATTCGTTTAAACAAAAAATTTACCTTGTGTTGTAACGGCATACAATTCATAGGTATTATTTGTACCATTTGGTGTTTTAATTTCAACAAGATGATTTACCTATACGTATACAATATAAGATAATATAGAAATAGATCGAAATGAACATTGTTTCATACCCAAGTAGTAGATGGATTATCTAAGTAGTTGTAAGTAAATATTCCATTGTTGTAGAAAAAGACTTGTCCAACTTGAGTGTATGTTTTTGATTGTGATGAATATTTGGCTTGACACCATAGACCACGTAATGGCAAAGGTGTCGCAGGAAGATTACCTGGAATTTTGTTTATTGAAGTTTAATTTAAAAAAAAAGAAACATTCGATTTACTTTGACCATAAACAGTGGTGAGAGCAAAAACCAAAATGAAACAACGTAAATGCATAGTTATTCCTATGAGATGGACTCATATTATTTTCACATTATATATATAGCATCTAAATCTTTATCATATTCGTATTTTTCGTTCTTTTTTTTTCGATAGAAAAAGCAAATACGTTCTCAGTCTTATCTGAGAAGATAGAATTATCAAAATTGTACTTTCGTTATCAAATGAAATTAACATGCATAGATGAAAAGTTATTTATTTAAATAGAAGCAAGATAAGCAGTGACAATCTTCGTCCAAATAGCATATCCAATGCTATTCATATGTTCATGGTCAGGACCAAATATATCTGGATTTGGTTGTCCATTAGGAAGGATCATATAAGGATAGACATTGATAAAAGTAACGCCAGGAAACTTGTTTTCGTTAATATCAGCTTGAATAAGAGCATTTGTTTCTTGGACTTGTTTGAGAAAAGCTACACGAGCTGGAGTTGGCTTAATTGAAATATAAGCAACGGGAAGATTTGGATAGAAACGACGAATCAATGGAATTATTTGTCGAAATCGATCATGTACTTGTTGTGGTGTTGCTCCCTCACCAATATCATTTTCTCCTGAATAGATGACTAATGCACTAGGTTCCAATGGATAAACGATTCGTTTAAATTCTAATACACCTTCTTGAAGTGTTGAACCACCAAATCCTCGATTGAGTGTTGTATAATCAGGAAAATCTTGAGCAAGTGTAGTCCATTTAACAATAGATGAACTACCAAAGAAGACAACACCTCGTTTAATAGCTGTTGATAATTCGGCATCAAACAAATGAAGTGTTGATTCGAATGATGTGTTACTAATAATAACACTTGGATTATCATCATCAACTAGTCGATATTTAGTGGCATGACGTGTAGCTACGACAGCATCAGGTGACGTGTCCGGTTCAAATGTTGGAGGACATGTGTTGTTTGAGCTGAGACCTGGACGATAATCACCATTAGCTGTTCGTTGTCGCCAAATACAGAATGTTTTATTGACCTCTTCGGCTGGACCTAGAAAATTATATCTATAGATTAAGGTATTCGATATCAAGTCGTCGTTATCTAACCTTTCGTGATTGTATATCGTAATTGGTAGGTACCGTTTGTGCCATTCGGTGTGTTGACTTCAACAAAATGGGCGACCTGAACGGAAAAATGATGCGATTTTTTTTTCAAATAATGAATTTAAAAGAAAATACTAGACATACAGTTACGACAGATGGATTTGAAAGATGGATACGTGAAAATGTTCCATTATTGTAGAAGAAGATTTGTCCTACTTGAGTGTAATCTTGTGTTTGTTGAGCATATGTTGCTAAACTCCATAGACCACGAAAAGGAAGTGGTGTTGGTAGAGGACGATCTACAAAAGCATATTTTCTCTATTCAATTCTACATAGAAGCAATTCGTTAGTTTACTCTGTCCACTAACAACTGCTACAACAACAGCGAAGAAAATTAACCAATGTGAATTCATAATGATAATAAACACACACACACGAATAACGAATAGCCACTGAAGAGCCTCTCTATTTATTTATTTGACTATTTATTATCTTTTATTATCATTTCTTTTTTTTATTCATGCAAGTACGGTGCACCAGCAAATGATAAGATTTCTTATCAAAGAAAAAGAGAATAAATTTTGATATTATCTGGATAGAACTTTATTCGTAAATAGAATGAAAATAAAAACACAGACAAATAAATCGATGATAGTTTTACTAATCTTCCTTACTGAAGTTTTTGTGAATATTTATTGCTGCTTCTTTTATACTTTTCATTGTTCTTGGCATGAATGTATCAACATATTCGAACTCATCGTGAATTACTTTATTTAAAATAGTTAATAATTGCTCAGTATTTTCGATTTTTGTTTGATAGATTTCGTGTTCAAAGATATAATTGAATAGATTTAATATAGCTACGCAGGTATAAGTGTCTAAAAGATCTTTACTAACATTAATTTTCGAGTATAATTTTTCGAAAACATCTGTTAAATTTTTAATAAATTCTTGAATTGTAATCGAATCTGTTTCAGTATCCATGAAAGTTTCATCTAATATTTGTTGATTAGCAAATAATTTCACCAGAATAGTTAACGGTTCGGATAAATGTGAATTTTCAAAACGATAACGTTCGTCTTCCGTTGCATTAAAAACGAAACCAACTAACGTATCAACATGTTCGCTTGGATATCTATCTGTTTCAGCTTTTATTTGTTCATAATCACTCAATAATGCCCGAATCATAGTTACATAAATAATTAGATCGTCAGCACATAGATCCGGATCGGTTTCAAGTTCGCCAACTATAGCTTTCGTATTAAGTTCATTGAATTTATCGATACCATCATCATGTCGTAGAAGATTATGTAGAATATGTATAGGCGCTTGACCATTCTGTTTAGGAAATTTTGTTTTACGTTGTTCAACCCATTTAATAACACTTTCTGCATAACCTGTTTGTAATAATATTGGAACTAGATTCGTTCGATCGGCTAGATTCCATACCAGTGAAACACATCCTTCAGTCAAATCATCATAATTCTGACTTTGATCAATATATTCGCGAATGGCAATTAATAGATTTTGCTCATGATTATTCGTGAAATCATTTGGTTCGAATATAACTGTTGTTGTTACACTTGAACTAATGCATAGTAGAAGACGAATATTTGATTCGATATAGATTGAATGAGATGTTTGAAATATATTTGCATAATTTGACATCGTATTAAAACAAGTAAAAAATATATCTCGAACAAGTGATGAATCTTTGCGGAAGAATTCTTTTGACATTGCGATAGTAAATACTTGAAATAGAACAGTTCGACTAACATTAAAAACAAATAATTCATCGTCAGTTGCACGATCACCTGCAGCAAGAACATCGGGCCAAAGATGAATGATTTCTTGCATTGATTGATGAATTTGTTCATCGGAATCATTCTTTTTTAATCGATAGAAACCGTTAATTTTTTGGAGAAGATTCTCCGATTGCATTGAGATATCCATTTACTTGTTCGAGAAGCAAAAATGAAATGACTTATTTGCCCAGTTAAACGTAAGTATTTGGATATGAGAAACGAAAAAAAAACAACGAAGTGAAATAAACACGTGTACTTCGCAATGTCAATAACAAAATATTTACACATAATAATTTTTTATTTTTATTTTTATTTTTTTAATGAGAAAAAAATAGACGCAGACAGAGTTGAGAATCGTATTCTCATAATATCTATAAATTGCTTTTTTGAATTGTTTTACTAGCATCTTGTCGTTTGCATAGTAGTGCTCGTGCAACTTTCGATGTTGTTTCACGTTTTAATGCTTTCGTAATAAATTCACCGGCATCAATCACTTTCTCGAGATCAACACCAGTTTCATATCCAAGTCCGTTTAACAAATAAATCACATCTTCTGTTGCCACATTTCCCGTTGCACCTTTTGCATACGGACATCCGCCGAGTCCAGCAACACTCGAATCAACACAACGAATACCCATGTCTAATGCTTGAGCAATGTTTGCAATTGCTTGTCCATACGTATCATGACAATGAATCGCTAATTTATCCGATGGAATACCATTGGCATTCAGTGCTTGAAGAAGTTCATAGATTGATTTCGGTGTACCAACACCAATCGTATCGCCAAGTGAAATTTCGTACTAGAAAATACACAAAAAATCAAAAACAAATCAAAGCAACGAGCGACTAGGAACTACATACACAACCAACATCAAGCAATCGTTTGACAACAGGAATGACTTGTGATGGTTGAATTTTTCCTTCATATGGACAACCAACAACACATGATACATAACCACGTATCGGATAGTTCTTTTCACGAGCAATTTTAACGACGTCACTAAATCGTTCGATCGATGTTTCAATTGAACAATTGATATTCTTTTTTGAAAATGATTCGGATGCAGCTGAGAATATCGCAATTTCATTAGCGCCTTTATTTCCAAGTGAAACAAGTTTATTCATTCCTTGAACATTGGGTACCAATGCTGCATAACTAACGCCTTCAACACGTTCGATAGCAGCTAGAACTTCGACATGATCAGCCATTTGTGGAACCCATTTAGGTGAAACAAATGAAGTGACTTCAATCGATTTGAGACCCGTTCGACTTAATCGATTGATAAAATCGACTTTGACAGTTGTAGGCACCGGGATCTTTTCATTTTGTAAACCATCTCGAGGACCGACTTCGAATATTCTCACGAAATTAGTCTTCGAATTCGAACTAAATCTTCTTAAATTTAGTCTATGTTGAATCATTTGACGTAGAACTGTTCGTGTGCACATTGTACATCTGAATGATGTCTTCTTTCTTTCTTTTTTTTCTAGAAGAAAACAAAAACATATCTTTACAATTTAAAAAAAAACATTTATTGATAATAAAAAAGATTTTTCTTTTGTTCTATGACTGAACAGGAATCATTAGCGAAGCAACGTAATCTTCATAAAATTTTCGATCAACATCTGACGGTTCGAATGGACCTTGGGACCCCACTGCTACCGATTGTTCGTAGATGTAAATCGATTCATCACAAACAATCGGTTCGTCAAACATCGACATCAATGATAAACGTAATGCATCATCATCAGCAACTAATTGCGATGACGGTTGATATGTACTTAAAATTGGTCGATCTTTGATATTCGATGTGATTCTAAAATCAATTCGAAATATTATCGAATAATTTCAACAAAAAAAACCAATCTATCTACATTTCATAACTCGACAGTGAAGACGTCGATGCTGTTAAATCATCGTTGTGTTGATGTGTTAATGGTGAGTGTATTGCTAATAAACATGCATTATGTGCCATTTTAGCATATTGTTCGTAGCATTGTAATGAGCTTAGTGATGGATTGTCTAGTTGAAATCCGTAGATATCATTTGTTGATGGAAATATTGAATTTAATAGACGTTTAGTTTGATTGATATTGCTGTTACTATCGTCGGTAGGTAGTTTTGTTGTTTTTAGTTTCATTGATTTTTTATTTGGTAATTGTGGATTTTTTTTCAAATTTTCATCGTCTGTATCCGAATCATCGAAGATGTCTTCGTCAGAGGATTGATCTTGATTGAGATTTGCGGGTGTTTGTTGATTCGATAATGAAGCTGATGGAGGAAGCAATGCACGTTGTTGAATATCTGCAGTTAAACTTTGCAAAAAAAAAAAACGAAATTTTGTCTGATAAATTCTATAGATTTAGATAATTCATACCTAAGACCCGCAATGGTTCGTCGATGTTTATTTTCTCGAACAGAAAACGGTGAAAACTCACGAATATTTCCATAATTATACGCAATATCTCTTTAAATTTCAAAATTTGTTTTCAAAACTAAACCATCGAATTTCAAATTAATTAATTACTTATTTGTTGATTCCATATTCCATTCAAATTTCTCTTCGAAAACAGTCAATTCATCCGGTCGATAATATTCATTAAATCCATCAACCAATGGATCATGTGCATCAACCGAGATCACTTCCAAACAATCCTTTGTTTTCGATTTTAAAACTAAAAAAGAAAACAAATTTTTCGAAATAAATCTTCGATATCGAACTAAAAACCTTGTTCAGCTGATAATGGTAATGAAAACCAAATTTCATCGCCGAGAATATCCGTACAACTAAATCAATAAAATAGATTTCAACAATTTCATCGAAATGATTTACTGAGGTGGCATGTAACCAGGTTTAAGCCTTGGATCATGTAGATGATAGTCCGTAGTTAATTCCCAGAAATGCGCTCGGCCCGTTTTCGGTTGAAATATACCGAGAAATAGATTCATTGCATTTTGCTTTTCAGCATCTAAACAACAAAACATTCTATCAAATCAATCGATCGTTCATTCAGAACAAACCAGAAAATGTGTTTGAATAATAACGAGATAGCGTTTGAACAATATCACGCGATTGTGTCGACCAAGCTGGTGTCAGTTTTTTATAAGTATCTATTCGATGAACGAGCTGACTGCCAGCATATTGTTGAGCAAGAATATCTCCGGAATGTTCGAATAATTGTTTCATTACTCTTTTAAATACAGACAATAAAATGAAAGTCAGAAGAAAAAATTGTCTTTTTTTCTACAATTCAGCAGCTGAATCTTCTTGCAAATAAGGAGAATCGGTGAGACCCATACTGAATAACTAATCGAGAGGAGAAGAACAACAACAACAACAATAATTCGATTAATTCATTTTTTTGAAATCGTTACTTGATAGCCGAGAGCACATTTGGCAACTGCGAACATGGCTGTGTTTGTTCGATCGAGACAATCAACGCAATTGACTCGTACAACACCTGTTTGAACAAAAAATGATTTATGCGGTGTTAATCTAATCGCATTTTCTCTAGAAAAAAAATAATAAGACGATCCTATTTTCTCAATGAAATCAACTTATTTGATTCCTACCGATCGTAGAAATATTGTTTATCATTAACAAGAAGAGGAAAATTTTGAAAGAATCCTGTTTGTTGTAAATATCGTCGAGCTATTTCATCTAATTTCGGCATTACACGCCGATGTTTTCTAATGAAAAACATTCTCACGATATATATCAAGCAAATATTCTTTTTAATTGCTTACGAACGATTGACACGAGCCATATCGAATGCTAAATACTGAACAGCATTTTCATCAGGCAAAAATTGTTTGATGTAATCCAATGCATTACAATATTCTTCCGAAAGAGTGAATTCTTGTTTTTTCTTTTCACGTTTCTATTGAAGATTTGGTTTTTGTTTAACAAGATATGTAATTCAAATAATTTACTTTGACAAGATTAAGAATAAGAACTAAAAGACAATGAGTTTAATTCAATGAAATGAATTATCAAAAAGAAATTACCAGGAGAACCATAACGATAGAACAATTGACGAAAATGTTGAGAAGCAACAACATAAGTTGGATCGATCAAGTCGACTATAGGAATTCATTGAAATACGTAGCAGATCCAATTTTGACATTTTGAGAAATGTTCCTTACTGACAATCGGTGGTTTAGGTACTTGTTTGGGATCTTGACTCCAAAATGCTGGTACACTACCACGTAATTGTACAAACGATGTGAAATGACTTTTTCCAAGTGATGATAATGAAGCATCATGAACGATTTGTTCGGTTTCGACTTCATTGGCTACATAACCCTGGAAAACACAGTTTCTCTTTCATGTTTTCTTTTTCTTTTAAAAATCATATGTTTACTTTACAATTACCACCTCGTTTCAAAAATCGTGTGCCAGAAAATCGTTGCGATCGTCGACAGATCAATGTCAAATAAATCGAACGACAGAAAACATTTAAATTATACTGTAGAATAACTCCTACAAAATAATAACAATCAAATCTCTCTTTTCAAGTCAACAATCGAGATTTAAATTAACCATGAATAATAAAAAGCCACCATCTCGGATGGACTTGTTTTCTCAATGGTTCTAATAAATATTCATTCCAAACATATTTCCATGTTGGTTGATATCTTGTACCCCAGCAAACATCCTGATTGAGATTTTCATTTTCATTTACATTCGATTCAGTTAGATTGTATTGCAATGTATGTGTTAAATCATATGTATAACTGAAATAAAATCCGTTGTTCAAATCAAGATTTTGTAAAGCACGAAGATATCTTTTAGAGAAAATGAAAAAAAAGTAAATCAATGAAGAATGGAAATAAGATGATTTTCTACTTGCTCTCATCTGGATGAGGTTTTTTGACGTCTTCATTCGTAATGCTTAGCATAGATGTTTCATCAATTTTATAGATTCGATGGTAACCTATGCGAGCTACTTGACTTCGACGAGTGATGACAACCATATAGTAACCTTCGAGGAATTTAATGAAACCTTGTTGATAAAAATCAAAACACAAAATGTTTGTTTTTCTTTCTTTTCGAAAGATTTTTACCAAGTATTCCGTGACAATGAATAGTTTTACTGAAACCACCGACTCGACTATTACTTATTTCAATAGTACCAAGAAGTTGACGGAGTTCACTATGAGAATATTCGTGCTAGGAAATCAAAGAAAATCTTGAACAATGATTGTCGTTTTGAAAATAAATCTCTACTTGATCTTCGATTATCGTCAATTCTTTTTGATCCATTCGATCGATTTTAAGGATACGACATTTCGAACGATTTTTATTCATTGCTACGACGATATAACGCTAGAAATCAAACCGAATAATATACTTTCCTGATTTAAAACAAAAAAAGCAGAAGTATTTTGCTTTGATTTACATTATGTGTAGCATAGATAGTAAAATGTTGCCACGGATTAAGTAACGGATGTTCAACAATCTGCGGAGACATTTTTTTTCTATCTGGAATAAAAAAAAAATTCGATTTATATTTTGTCGAGATTAAAAATAAAATTATTATTAAAAATTAGTTCTTTCTCAAACGTTTTGTATTTGACTTTCGTTCATCGGTTGTCGTTTTGTTTTTCTTTGTTGTCGATTTCTTTTGTTTTAATATTGTCAAACGTTTTTCAAGCAATTGTATTTCGTCTTTAAATTGATTCTTTCTACAACAATCTAATAAATCTTCATATCGATGAATAATATCAAATCCGACTAATGTCGATAATTTTCTCAAATCAATTGGACACTCAAATAATGGTTGAGAAAAATCCTCTTCCAAATGTCCACTACCATTCATCAAACAATGATAATAAATACAATGACCGAGACCGAGTAGATGTCCGATTTCATGAGTTAGAAGTCGACATGATCGAAGTAGTAAAATTCTCGGCATAGTTTTTGATTTCGATTTTTTTATTTCCCAATCATACCAAAGTTCTTCGCTGAGAGCTAAACGAGGATCATATCGAAAGAATGAAAAAGCTGCTACACGACTATTGCCATTGGCTAGACCAGCTATGAATAGATCGGAAAGGTCCGAATAGAAATCATGCAAAGTTATTGCAACAAGACAATGTGCATCCGATGGAATAGCACGTATCAATAAACCAAGAATACTCTGTACATAAATTTGAGAATGTCCAGTCGATGAATCATATCGTGTCACTAAATCAATATCTTTTTCTGCATTATTACGCGTTTTCATTGAACCTGAAATGAAATGATTTTGAATTTCTCAAACAGAAAATCGCTTAATTACTTACATGTCCATTTATTTTTTTTATCATTCCAACGAAAATTTGAAAATATCGGAAGAAGTTTAACTTGAATCTGAAAAAAACGTTGTGTATAATCAATCAATTGATTGATATCAAGTATTGACAATCGATCATCATTATCGAATAATGTTAAATAAATTGTTTTTTGTGTCACTGTATTCTTTTCATCAAGTAACGGACATTCATCAAGATAATCTGCATATGTTTGTCCTCGTTCTCGATAATTTGCAAGCCAATCTAAATCACTTGTTGGCTGTGGTAATGAATCGAATGATTGTCGAAATTCATCTGAATAATTGCTTTCATCACCAAGTGCTCGATCAATATCAATTTGTGTCGGTACACGAAATCCTCGAACAAATGGAATCGTTTTCGACATATTTTCTTCGTCTAAATAAACAAATCATCGAAAAAATATACAATGAATTTATTGTCTAAATGTTCATTGTCTGTGTCTTTTAGGTTTCTTTTTTTCTATCGTAACAAAATAAGAAAATCTACATTTTTCAACAAAAAATATAACATGAGTCTCTCGATTAATCTTCGCCGCCGTCGTCATCATCATCATCAACAATTCGCCGATTCGATATTCGTTGTTTTTTATTAATTGATGAACTTGTTGTATTCGTTCGTTTTAAAATATCATTCACTTCATCTTTATTCCATTCTTGTTTACATGACGGACATGGATATGTTAGTTTTTTGTTCGTTGCTGAACTATTCGATAGACGAAGAAAATATCGATTTGCACATGAACGATGCATATGAATATCACACGAACTATATTTAGACAAAAAACAAAAAGAAAGATTTGAATAGACTAAAGAATTCGTTGTGTATGTTTACCTATTCGAACAGATTAAACCTCGAATTAATAAACGTGTACATATCTGACAATTGTAAACATCATCACGATAGATATCAACAATAAACGCTTGCATTTCATTGATTGCTCGAGCATGAAGAATAATCGTATTATTTGGACCACTTTCAATCCATTTATCACGATGAAAACGTGTCATTGTTTCACCAAATTCTTTTTGGGTTAGTTTAATATCATTGCCAATGATCGATTCGAAAACATCTCGTGGTGCAATACATCTACAAAATAAACGATGTTTTCGGCTTTTTTTTACTAAACAATTGAAAACGAACTTTTCATCATTGGTAATAATTAATTCTAATAATTTCTCGAAAATAGCTGCTTCTTTTTCCGTATATGAACTATCCATTTTAACGAATTGTGCTTTGAAATTTTGCGTACAAATATAATAAATTTCATTTTCATATTCTTCACTTGCAACTTGTTTAATTTCAATACCAAATGGATTAATATGTTTATTCATTAATGGTAAATAATTGTCATTAAATACACGTATTTCATCTTTAGGTTTGATTCTTAAATCATAACGATCACGTAGACTAGTCAATAATTCAAGTAATTCATTTTCATTATAAGCACCATCATGTAGAAAATATTGTATTAATTGTTTATGATGATCTTCGAGTTTAGTTGTCGATTGAGATTGAGACATTTCTTCTACAAACACAATCAGAGATCTCTCGATATAGAAAACATGGATGTTGTTTGTTTGTTTTTTTTTGTCAGAAGGCAAATTCATTTTTCATTTATTGAAATTCATGCGCAAGATGAGAAAATAAAACATATTCGTACATATTTTGACAATAAGGTTCAACATAAAAAGGCAAAATGACTACAATTTATATTGCAAAACGAGAGAGAGAGAGAGAAAGTGACTAGAAAGCAAAAATATATTTTTGTCTTAAATAAATTCTGGTTTATAAGCTAAATAAGCTTTTAAATTGTCAGGTAAATGTAACTGTTTGATTTGTTTTCGATCAATAAAACGTAATATATGACGACGTGTGACTTCTTTTAATTTTGTACATGTATATGGTAATGAATAAACTTCAATTAGACGAACATTCGATGATGGTTCGATATTTTTCAATACAGCTAATGTTGAACCACAATGAGATAATGATGGGTAGATATTAAATAATAAAGAAAATTCATTTGTAAATACAAATGGTGAAAAAAATGGACCACGATAATCGATTATACTACGTGTATGTAACAATGTTGAAGAATTGAGAATATAGAGAAAATAATTTCGTTTAACTCGTTGAAAAATCGGAACTAAAATAAATAAATAAATAGCTTATTTGTTGTTGTTTTTTTTTGTCTTTATTCTTACGTGTACACAAGACAATAATTAAATGTCCGTCGTTGGTGTATTCAACTCGATAGACTTTAGTTTTCAACGTATGATTGGAACAGACGAGAACACGTTCTTTTTTAATATCAGTGATTTGTCCTCGAACGGTGTCAAATTCGGCTAAACGTGAATGACCGTATCTTGGATCGAATGCAAATCGCTGATCATATCGAGCTGGTGTTATACGAAGTATGACATAGGTTTTAATATCGAAAATAACTGTCACTTCATGCGTTTGATGACTATACGAATGTTTATCTTCGTAATCAGGTGTAATTAATAATTTCGTTCGATCAGGTGAAATTAAACATGCATATGATCGAGCATTGAAACGATGTGCAATTGAATTCAATTTTCGAACGATACGATTGTTCCATGTGAATGATGATGATGTGAGAGAAAACTTTGACGATGATAAAAGTACAGAATCTTGATTATCCATACAGTTACATGAGAGAGAAGAGAGATACGGTGTCGAACGATGTTTTGAATCGTGTACGAGATGATGTTGGGGAGTTTTAACATTGACTAAATCGTTCGTATTGGAAACGGAATAGGAACGAGTATTAACAGTATTCGAACTAAGAATAGAGAAAAGAAATTTAAATAAAAACAAACAGAACGACAAAGAAGTTTCGAAAAAATCATACCGATTGGCTGATTTTCCAAAACGAATCTTCGATGTAGTCGATGATATTGGCGTTGAATTATTTTTCGTGACAGTAGCTGGCGCTATTACTAAAGTACATCGTGCTGAACCGATGAGATACGATGCTTTTTTCGTACTATTAACTAATTCATAGGCATCATTTTGTGTATCCAAACAATTTTCTGTTTCGTTTAATAACGAACAAGATTTAATTGGTGAACGTTGTGGTTCACCGGTATGATAGGCACTTAGAGTTGCTGTTTGCATGAGAGCACTATGTCGATTTGTTGTTGTTGTTGTTGTTGTGGGTTTATCTGTTTGATCCGTTGATGATGAAGTTTGCGTTGTTGGAGATGATTTTGGTCGTTGAAAACATGTACATTTCTTCTGAGATTTCATATTTGAATGTTGTTGAGTCGGCACAACAGGTCGGTCAAAGACAAATATTTCTACTTCATTATTTCCTTTCCATAATTGAAAGACAATAAATTCGTCACAGCATGCAATCACTCGATTTAAACGATGTATACGATCACGTACGGCATTATCATTCGTTCGATAACGTTCAATATTCGATGGTACAGTTAGAATGATATCATCTTTGCCATGTTCACTCAAAATAAATTGTGCATCACCAAGACGTGTTAAATTTTTGAAAAAACGTCCGTTAACATAATAAATTGGCTTGGGATGTAAACCTCGAGAGTCGACATCATTCGACGAAACTGTTGATGAACATGTGACTGTTGTCGATGAACTTGATAATGTCATAGCTGAACCAACAAGTGCCGATGCTGTTGGATTATTATTTGTAGTGCGTAGATTGGATTTATTCATTGAAAATGTTAATGTCGACGGTACGGATGATGATGTTAGTTGAGTTTTTGTTTGAACAATGAAATCATTCGTCAGAGATAACGATGTCGAAACAAATGAAGTCGGAGTTGAAAATGAACTAGATGAAAGTGATGGGAGAACGGATGAAATTGTTGATATATTATTTGAATTCGAAGTATTTGTATTATTATTATTATTATTATTTGATGTATATTCACAACCAGATTCGGTACTAAATTGATTAAAATGACCGAAACGACGTGCATCACAATAGATCCATTTTTGATAAGGAATAACAACGATTTTACGTGCACCAGGTGGTTGAGGCACGCCAGGTATTTGTTTCTTATTAACTGTTATTCCGTTACCCATCTAGAAAAAGAAAACAAGAAATGAAATGCGAAATACATCAATCATCCGAAATCTCTTATTTAAAACAACAACAACAATAATAATAATAATAATAATAAACGTCTTTTTTTTTATGTCGTATTTTAATTCAAAACGACTAAATCAAAGAAGAAACAAACAAACAAACAACAATGTCAATTAATTTTCTAATGCAAAGATTTTAACAACACGGCACACAAAGAAAGAACAACAACAACAAATGTACAAAATATCATTCAAGTGGAGACAAACAAACGAATTCGGATCGATGCGTTCTTTCTTCTATATACGTATAATATTGCAATTGAATTACATAGATTACTGTACAAAACGACGAGAGAAAAAAAAATATAAATAAAGACTAGAGACAAAAACAAAACGGATTAAGAATTGCACACACACACATATGTATATAAACAGAGATACAAGAGAATTTTGGATGTTATATTATGTTTTCAGATCAAGATTAATAATAAACTACATAGAACTACAGAATACGCATATTGAAAGTCAAACAAGCCTGAGAAAAGCAAGAAAACAAAAGACACGAAGAAAGAGAAATAGATTTGTCGATATATCACAATATGCGAAAAGAAAAGAGAAAACAGAATACATTTGACATGCTAAGGTAAAAGATGATCAACACTTGGCAACGAATCATTGGGCAACGATTTCAAAAGTAAAGATGATAATGATATATCATGATTACCATTGATATAAGGCTCAAAATCTCCGAAACTAACATCATCAAACGAGGCTGCATTATCGAAATCATCGTTTAATAAAAGAGAATTCAAATTCGTATCACTTCCCCATGATGTCGAAAAGTCAATGGAATTAAAATCTGCTTGCCATTGTTGCTGTTGCTGTTGTTGTTGTGATGACGGGTCGATAAGAGCTGGTTGTGGTAGAATATTTACCTGCTGCTGCTGCTGCAGTTGCTGTTGACGTTCAAGTTCTTGTTTCATTTTTTTCGTCAAACGTTTTCGTACCGGTTGAGGTTTTTCTGTGTTTAATAATTTTTTCAATGGACTTGCTTTAGCTGTTTGATTCGTATTTTCAAATTGATGAATCGTATCAATAAGATTATCAACACCTGAAAATGACGATGAATTTAAACCTTTTAACAAAGTTCGTAATGTTTTAGGTTCAACAGGTCCATTTAATCGTAAACAATTGCCACCATCGTCAAGTGTCGACGACGATGCCGGTTGTTTATCTGTTGATGTTAAACGAATTTTTTGTTGATTGATTTGTTCAGTTGTTAGTTTTTGCTGTATAATATAAGGTTTATTATTAATAAAAAAGATTTGTTGATGTGTTGGCTTTTTCTCATCGGTATTTTCATTTGAAATTGACGTTCGAGGTAGGAGATTCGTTGTTTCTGTACATGTTTTTATGTTTGATGCAAGTATAGGAATTTGTTTTTTGACGAATGTTGTTGTTGTTGTTGATGATTGTTGTTGAGCTTTTTGAAAGAGATGATTAACAATTGTATTCGAATCTGTAGATGCGCCTGATGTGATAGCTGAGAGAAGAAAATTCGTCGTCGATGGATCGTTAAAATCGATCATCAATGATTGAGATGGATCGTTGTTCGATTCAGTCGATGTAGTGACTTTCGATTCATCGATGGTATTTGCCGATGATTTCGTGCCCATAAGTGATATAACATCGATTTGATTCGATGATTTTGTTTGCGATGGTGAACGAACAAAGTCCGGTTTCAATGCATTGACATTCAATTTGACTTGTTTAATCGATGGATTTGTATTTGACAGTGTCGAATCTTTCGTCGGCGAACAGAGAACATTTTGAACACCTGATAGAACAGCAAATGTCGATTCATTTGTTGTTGTTTTCACTTGATCGAACAGAGCTGGTACACGTGCAAGAACATTCGTATCGATTGTTGTCGATGTTGGAAGAAGATTTTCATTGATACAACGAACATGATTCGTTGTTGATTCACTTGTAGATTTAACAGCTAATTGAGCAATAATCGGAGAAGTAACAGTTGTTTTACGTGGACGACCACGTGGACGTTTTGTTGGTGTAACATTTGCATCGGACGTTTGATTATTAATCAAAACAACCGATTCTGGATTACTATTTGTACAAACAAAAACATTGCCATTGATCGATTCGTTTGACAAACGTTTTCGACGTTTCAATGTTTTTTGTTCATTGTCACAAAATGAATCGATACAATTGGTTAATGTTGCCATTTCGAGAATGTTCGATTTTTGTCGGCAATGTGACCCTTCGAGAACTTGTGTGACTTCCCAAGATTTCGATTGAATCATTGAATTGAAATTAAAAACTTTTTCGACGATTAACGGACATTGAAGACCACATTTGCATGTATTTGGGGATTCTAAATATTGACGAATCGACTCGATTGAATCGAGAATTGTATTTGTTGGACTAGAGAAATTTGAAAAATATTATTGAGAAAAACAAAAGTATATAAATATCTACCTAAGATAAACAACAAAATCATTGTCGAGAATTTTTCTCTGCCATCCATATGGAACAGAAATAAACTCGTCATTATTCGAATTATTTTCATCTTTAACAATAATTTTCGTTAGCGCTTTTGGTTCTTTTTTAACGCGTAGTTTTTTTTCGGAATCAATTGTCGATGAGAAATTAAATGAATCAATATGAATATTATAATTCGTTGTTATTGAACTTTGTTGATCTGTATTCGGTTCGACTTCTTTAATATTTTTTAAGATTTGTGTTACAATTTCAGTTGTTTGCTTTTCATTGAATGTTTCATTCGATTGAACAATTGCTTGTGTTGGCTGTTGAACATTAGTTGTATGAATATTAACATTATAATTATTAACACTAATATTATTTGCAGTTATATTCGATAGATTGGTTGTATTATGCATTGAATGTGTTCGAATTGTAAATGGTGTCGATTTGTTTAATAAATCTTGACTAGAAAGACTTTCATCTATCTGACTAACAAGTGACGATTGTGAATGAACAAAACGAACTAATTGTGATGGCGAAACACTACTACTATTCAATTGACTAGATGATGTTGATGATGTTAGCGGTGGTAGAATGTCATTACAACATGATTCAACTAATTCATCGAGTGAAAGATTATCTTGTTGTTCGAGTTTGTTGGGCGAATGTGTGTAGGTTGAATGATAGGATTCGCTTGTTGTTGACATCATGAGTTCGTTCATTCAGTTGAATATTCATTGAACATGTATGCTAGATTCAATATTGTTGTTGTTGTTATTGTTGTTTTTGATTGAATAGCCATAATCGAATAACAAAGAACGCTTTATTGAACGTGAGAGAGAAGAAAAATAATGATGGCAAAAAAAAGTATTTTTTTTTATTTTGAGAAAAAAATAATAAATTTATTAAAATAAATTGAATTGTTTTCGTTTTTATTTTGAAAAAAAAGAGAGAAAACGCGAGATTAATCGAGCGACATCTATCGACTATTGAAAATAAGGTTGTTTCTAAGTAACAAACATCGAAGATGGTTAACTGTGTTTGATGGTGTATTGAATACATTTTTTCGAGTTGTTTATTCAAGTGCCTTATTGATTCCGATGATAGACAATCAAGAATCAGCTATAACCGATCCACGAGCTGATCTACAGAATTTTTCTAATCGAAAAGATGCCGCATTTCAATATGGGGATCAACTAAAACAGCCGACTGATGTAAGAAATCGAAAATGAATTCGTTTCCTTTAGTTTTGTTGTTGTTGTTGCTATTGAAGAATGTAATAAAATCTGGAGAAAAACCTGAAGAATCAATCATCTACGAAGATGATCCGTATGATACCGAAGAAGTAAAATCGATTTTTTGTGTGTTCTGGAGAAAAAAATCGAACATCGTTGTTTTCAGGCCGATAAGAAATTTCTCGAATCGAAACCAACATGTTTTGTTCTATTCGGCAAGCCAGGTGTTGGAAAAACCGCACTAGCACGAAAATTAGCCGATGATTGGCATGCTGAATTAATCAACAGTAAATTTCAAATATGAACTTGTTTGTTAGTTTAAATCAACGAATATTTGTCTATAGTTGCTGATTTAATAACAACAAATATCAAACAAAAAACTGAAATTGGTATGCATGCACGAGATTTGTTAATTCATGGCGAAGAAGTACCTGATCAAATGATTGCTCGAATGTTAGATATTAAAATGCGTTCGCCTGAAGTTGCACATCATGGTTTGATTTTCTAACATAAAGACAACAAAACATATCCAACAGAGTTGATTTTATTGTTTAGGCTATGTACTCGATGGATTTCCAGTTATGGATGAAAAACTTATGAAATTACGTGATCAAATGGAGTCGATGAAGAATTGGCCGTTAACGCCGGACTATGTGATTAATATTCGTATACCGGATAATGATTTAAGTCAACGTCGACAAAATGAAAAAATCGATCCTATGACAGGAATGTTGTATATCAAAGAACAGTACGCTCCAACACCGATTGAGAAAAATGTGAGTTGAGAGAGAAGATAAAAACTGAGTGAATGATTAATTAATTATTAATCTAGACAAATAAACAACAAACTGAGAATGATGATGAAGCAAGTGATGACGAAGATGAAGACGACAATGGCGAAGAAGAAGCCGAAGAAGAACAAATAACTGTAAAAATTTTTCAACAAAAATTTCCTCAATTTCGAAGATTTATTTTCTCAGGATGAATTTTTCGCACCAATACCCAATGAAATAACCGAACGATTGGTGACTCGACCTGAGGATATGTCACCGGATGTTGACGAAAGTATTCAGCTCTTTCGTGATCAATTATTACGTTTATTCGAAGAATATATGGCGAGTTTACCACAATCGTATCTAGTTGAATTAGATGGAAATATGTCGCCGACGATTCTATTCGAACAATTAATCGAACGTTTAAATGCTTATCCAATTCGACGAGCAGCTGTTGTACAAAGATTTTTTCCTCCTGAAGTCGAAGAAGAAGAAGAAATCGCACGTGATGGCGGTGAAATGGGTATGCTGAATTGTTAGATCGAATTGAAAGTATTTCTTTTGTTTTTAAATAGAAAACGAAGAAGAAGAAGAAGGTGAAAAAGCAGTGCGTGCTGCTGAAGAAGCACCGCCAGCTGACGAAATGGAAACCGAAGAGTTAATGTTGTCATTGGCTGGATCGAATGTTCTTTCGAATAAATACAAATGGCAACGAAGTCGATGTTTACGGCTCGATCCTGTTGCACTCAAACAAGGCAATCGTGTACCTGGACGGCAAGATTACGCTGTACAGTACGTAGAGTCGAATTTTTAAAGAAGATCAACGAAATTTTCTTTGTTCATAGTTTTATGGACAAAATCTTTGTTCTTTCGAGTAAAGAATCATTGAAAGAATTTCAAAAAAATCCTCGTCGATATATTACACAACCGAGACCACCATGTAAATTGTTTCTCTACGGACCGAAATATTCCGGTGCCGAAGAATTAGGACAAGATATTGCGAAGAAATACAATGCAACTGTAAGAAACTTAGAAAATAAATACGAAAAATCGAAAGTTTTTTCGAAATAGATTATCGATATGTCAGCATATGCTCAACCGAAAATGGACGAACTTCGAAAACAATATATTGAAAATATTCGAAAGGAAGTCGAACGAACAACTGTGGAAAAATTACAGCAGCAAGCCGATGCTGAAGCTGCAGGTTCGTGACCGAAAAAAAAACAAAGAGAAACGAAATTTGTTTCATTTTGTAGAAAAATTAAATCGTGAACCGACGCCAGAGAAATCTGAAACAAAGACTAGCGAAGATCTTGAAGTATCAACTAAAGAAGATAACGAAACTTCCACTGAACCAACTGATGCCGAACAAATTGAAAAAGGTACCAATCCTGATGATGAACAACAACCTACTGAAACAGCTGAAGAAGCTCCAAAACCACCTTCACCACCTGCAACTGAAGAGCCACCGAAAGCGCCTTCTCCACCGCCAAAAGCACCATCACCACCTCCTCCTGCTGCTGCTTCACCAACTGACGTTCCTCAAGACGACCTTCGTGGTCTCGGGCCTGAAGATCAAACAACGGAAGCGATTCCCGTCGGTGAAATCACACCTGATCATCCTGAAGTCAAGAAAGCCGTTGAACAAGCTGTCGAAGAAGCTCGTAATGCAGCTGTAACCATTCCTCCCGATGTGTACGCTGAATTAATGCATAAAGCTATTCAAGAAACCGAACAAGAACATCGAGACAAAAATCCTCAAGGACCATTGTAAATTTTATCTTTCGAAAAGCAAAGATTAAAATCGAAATTTTTTCACATGTTTATCTAGATTTGGCAATTGGATTTTCATTAATTTTCCATATGAAAACGAAGTCTGGACAATATTAAACGAGAAAAATATTCATCCCGATGATGTTATCGTTCTACAAGATAGTAGTGCGCAATTGGATGCTCTACAACAACGTTGGTACAAACAAAATCGTACTGAAATCGATCGAGAAATTCGCGAACGTGAAGAACGTGAGACGAACGAACGACGATTACGAGATGAAGAACAAAAGTATGCAAAAATATTTGACATGAGCAGATGAAAAACAGAAACTTTCGAAATGTTTTTCTTTTCAGACGACGAATGGAAGAAATGAAGCGTATTGCTGAACAAGAACGAAATGAACGAATAGCTGAACGACAACGTCGAATCGACGCTGGCGAAGAAGTCGAAGATGAAGACGACACAGGAGAGAAAGAAATGGAACAAGCCATTCTCGACGATCGAAATTATGAACCGAAAAAAGAAGATTTTATTGATAAAATTCCTGAGACAATTCCTGAAGGTACTTCATTCTTTATCAAAGAATATATTTCATTATCAAAGTTATGTTTAGAGGACGAATCTGCTAGCAAAGAACCCGATCGAGATAAATCGAGTAGTAAGTCGTTTTTTTGTCTTTCTCGTCTATTTCACATTGAAATCATCGTGTAGTTGCATCCGGTCTCGAGATTCATCAGCAACCACCATCGATTTCTGCTCTTGCAACCGATGAAGATGTTCTTCCACCAGCCGGCATCGAACGTGATACATTCATTCAAACAGCTCGAAACGAAATGACACGCATCAATGAACTCATGCGATCGGTTTCGAATCTCTATAATATCGAGCCGATTATCATCGAATTAATGAAAGACGAAAATACAACAGTCAAAACATCCGATGAACTTTCTCACGAAGCGCTCGAGGCACTCGAAAGTACGATCTTCTTTCTTATTTTAGTTTGAAGTTGTATTTTCATTTTAGAACCATTTAAATATACGGTTTTGGAAACTGATAATACCGAAGAAGAAGAACTCGACGAAGAAGAAGAAGAGGAACATAATGAAGAAGAACAAGATGATGAAGGCGAAGAAGAAGAAGTCGATATACTCAAACGGGATCGAAAGAAACATTTGGGTGACACGAGTATCTATGATCCAGTTGCTTTAGCCGACAAAAATGTACTCCTGCCCGGCAAACCGGATTTAATTCTTTCATACAACGGTCAAACATATCGTTTTGCTACTGAAGATAATCGAAATGCATTTCTTCAAAGTCCATTAAAATATTTGCCAATTACTAGATCACCAACAGTATTGTTGAATAAAAATGAAAAGAAAATCGAATTTTGTATTTTCATTTTTAGTTGCCAGCCTTGCGTGTTGTTCTTCTTGGAGCTGAAGGTGCGGGCAAAAGTCTTCATGGACGAGAATTAGCAATTAAATATAATACATTTCATATTAAATTTCGTGAACGTTTACAAGAGTTAATTCTTCCGAAAACGAAAACGAAAATCGGACCGGAATATAACGAAAGTAAGGACGATGCCGATGACGAAGAAGAAGAACAGAAACCGGAGAAACCAGTTGAAGAAGTAAACAAACAACAATTGGAAACATTCGATCGGAATTTCTCGTTCGTTTTAGGTCGAAGAATTAACAGCCGAAGAGGAAAATATCAAAGGTTATTTACAAGATGGCGAATCATTAGCACCTGAAATACTCGACAAACTCATTAAATCCTGGTGGAATGACGAACCCTATCGTTCGCGTGGCTTTGTTCTCGAAGGTTTTCCATCGTCGGAAGAAGAAATCATCTATATGATTGAAAATCAATTGATACCCGATGTTATTATACAACTTAATGTCGAAGGGAAAGATGTTGTCAAACGAATTCTACCGAAACGAATCGAACAATGGAGTAAAAAAATGCAATTGAGAAAAGAAAAACGATCGAGAATCAAAGCGAAGAAAGATCGTGATAAGGTTGTTGTTGATTTAACAAGAAATTCGATTTGAATATTTGGTTTTTAAATAGAAAAAAGCGATGGATGAAAGACGAGCGGAACTGATTGTTGAAAGGAATAAACGGATCGAAGCCGTAAGAGACAAAATGATTTGGAAATTTGCAACAAAAAAACATCTTGATTGTTTAGGGTGAAACAGTCGAAGATGATGAAATCGAACAGACTTTAGCTGCTGAATTTCCAGTAAACGAAAAAAAAACAAACAAATCGATTATGTTTTAACATTTGTTTTAGCTCGATGAAGAAGAAGAAGACGGAGCTGTTGAAGAAAGTGAAGATCTCGACACAGCCAAAGGCCGTATTTCTGAAATGATTGAGCAACAAGTTAATGATGCTAAAGATAAACTCGAAGGTGTCAAAGTACGTTTTCGATAGTTTATTAAACTTCAATGAGTTGTCCGTTCAAATCGTAGAAAGTCTGTCAAGACGAATTCCTTCCTTGTTTCTCAGTCAATGCATCGGACAAACCTCGTTACGTCAAAAATCGTCTCACAAAAAAACTCGAACGTTTTATAACTCTTCGTTCGAATCTCCTCGAACGTGTCTATCCTATTAAACCTCAACTAGCACAAACGCTTATCGATATCGGCTATTTACATTATTCAAAATTCGGCAAATTTTGTCCAGTTTCTGTAAGATAAAATCCTAATTTTTTGTTTTCGACTCAGTTCGAATTTAGTTGCACAATGGCGAATGTTTTCCGCCGGCATTTAGCGCTGATAAACCAGCACGAACAGTTGTCTATCGAAAATATGTTTACTATCTCGCTGATGACGAAGCTCGAAATGAATTCATGAAGAATCCGATGTTCTATATTCGACAAGCACCACCTAAACCATTAATTCCTGCAAAAGTTGCTTTAATCGGTCCACCGAAATCAGGCAAAACAACAGGTTTGCTCGTTATTTTTGTTGTTGAAAAGAGAAATCATCAAATTTTTGAATAGTTGCAAAACGAATCATTCAAGAATTCGGCTGTGTTCGAATATCTCTGGTAGATTTCTCTCGAAATTTGAATTCGACAATTGATCGTTTTATTTAGGGTGATGCTATTCGTTATGTTCTCGAAAAACAACGTCATACAATACTCGGCAAAGATATTCAAAATATTCTTACGAAAGGTCACGAAATTCAGCCCGAAATTGCTGTACGTTGTTTAGAAATCATTCTTATGAATGCTCAATGTCAAACACGAGGGTAAAAAGAAAAGAATTCGAATAAAATACTTTCTTATTTCGAAATCTTAGTTTTGTCTTGGATGGTTTTCCCATGACACAAAAACATGTGACATTACTATCTGAAAATGGTATTATACCTTATAAATTATTCGAATTAGAATGCGATGTAACTGAATGCACAGTACGAGCGATGAAAGATCGAAGTGATCCAAAGTAATTCGAATTTGTCTTGTTCACATAAAACACAAACTTAAACTCTCTCTCTCTAGTCGTCCGTATCCATTGCCCGATAGTCCCGAAGCTATTTCATATAAATATGCAATCTATCAAAGTGAAATTTCTCCCGTTCGAGAATGGTACACCAATGAGCATAAAAATTGGATGGAAATCAATGGTAAAAATAATAAATGGATGATCTGGGATAAGATTGCTAAAGAAACAAGCAATGTCACACGAAAAATACAGAATTATCTCGAACGAAAATCGCAAAATAAAGCAGCGAGCATAGGCGATTTGTGTATTACACCGAAGGAATTAGTCGATCGTCTAGGTGATTATGAACAATTCTGTCCGGTTTCATTGATATTACGAGATGAATTAATTGATTGTTCGGAAAATTCACGAACAGATTTCGTTGCTGAATTTCGAGGTAAATGTCAAATTTTATTTTCTTCTTTTTGATAGAAAAATACTTTCGTAGGACGATACTATCGAATGGCTGGACAAAAGGAATTAGAAATGTTTCTCGAAGATCCCGAACGATTTGCACCGATCGAACCACAGAAATTGCCACCACCACCTAACCGACGACCACATCGTCGAACTGAAGCAGAAGCTAAAGCTATGTTCCCGAAACCTATCGAGTTCGCTGGCTATTGTCCAGTTACATATATCAATGGTGGCAAACGGTAAGCTTACATGCAATTCTTTTTTTTTCCTTAACAAAAAAATTGATGAATAGATATGAATCACTTGTCCTCGGTCGACAAGAACACGCTGCTGAATATCGTGACAAATTATATTTTCTCCTCGATGAAGATGCACGCGAGAAATTCATGCGGTAGATTAGTTTTCTTTTTGGTTTCATCGATAAATCTTTTTTTTCTTTTTCTTTTTTACAAATTTAGTCAACCAGAAAAATATTGGAACGTTCGTTTGCCAAATAAACTCCCACCACCGAAAACACCCATCGATCTATTTAATCTGCCATCGCTCGGCTATCTCGAACAAACAGTTGCAACAGCAATAACTAAGAGTTTAACAGCAACAGGCTGTTTCAAACCGAAATTTCCATTCTTATCAATTCAATCGTCGGCATTGATCTACTTGGCTTATCATCTCAAAGCTTATAATAGCAAGAGTTCGGATTATTTACGACGAAAATTTCGACGAAAATTATACTTTTTCGAAGAACAATGCGAATTAATCAGTTATTTAGCCGAAAAAACACCTATTCGATATAAAGAAATCGACAAACGTACGCCAGATTACAACATTAAATACGAGACATTCTTTGCCTTACAACAGAACACACCTACACTCAATTGGTTGACCTAAATTAATTTAGAGTTCCTTTCATTTTTTTTTTGCTTTCTTTTCTTTTTTATTTCAATAATATATAATAATAATAAAAAAAGACTGAGTTTAAATTGCTGCTCCAGGTAATAGAAGACAAACAACACTAATATTCGTTTTGGATGATGCTAACAATGCGGCCGAAACAAGTCGTTCAGCAATGAGCTGTGCTATTTCTAAACGTTGACGTTGTTGAGCTGAAAGTGCATTCCATATGTCTTGTTGAATATCAGTCTCTGAACATTGAACAGCACGATGACGAATAGTTAGTAGATCATTTTCATTTTTTGTTTCTTCGAGAATATACAAAATTTCATTCATACAAGCAAGAATCTCATCATCATTGTCGTTTTTATCAGATGTAACACTTGTTCGACCGTATTTTTCAAGAACGGATCGTAGAGCTGTACGAATACGACTAGGTGCTGGTAGATGATGAGCAGGAAGACACTAGAAAATCTCAATTTATCACAATGATTTCAAAGAAAAATACAAAACTATACTTGAGTAACAATATCAACAACGACATCATAACGAAGTACTTGCCAAAGACCTTCGCTTGCAATAATAATACATTCTAATGTGGCATCAATTTCATATGACCATGTATAAGGAGTATTAATAATCGATTTCTTTATATCTTTATCGCCATGATTACCTAGAGCACGTGTCGTTTCGAGAATACCAGAAACGAGATTATTTTCACTGATTTCAATGCCTGCTTCTACTATTCTCTCTCGTTCACGTTTATTTGTTAGTGTATGTTTTTGTGACATTAAAAATGCTTCACCAGCTCGTATGCCCAATGCTTCCACATTGCCTACGAATATGATTTTAATGAAAAATAAAGTCTTTCTCTCTCTCTCTCTCTCGTTTTCTCCTACCACAATTAGCAATATGAATATGTCCAAGAACACAATTTTGTTCTTGTTCTTCTAATCCTTGTTCAAATTTATCTAATAATTCTTCGATATTTTCATTCGCTACAATGACACCTGTAAGTGTTGATGCGCCACTCCAACGAATCGATGATGTTTCTTCGATGCCTCTCGATAATAAATAATCCATTTTTGAATAAGCCAATCGATAAAGATCAGCAATAGTCTTTGCTGAAAGATCGTCATTTTTTGATTCAATTATTCGATTATAAAGTCGATTGATTAGTGTATTTTCAACATCAGATCTGTTCATATCAGCTATGAACTTCGACATTTCATAAAGAATTGCATCATGAAAATGTTCACGACAAAGACTACTCGCTGCTTTGCCATTATAACCATCGAATAATCCGATATAAGCAAATCTTTCTTTACCACCTGAAATAATAACGATCTTTAATTAATCTTTTTTTTTCTCATTTTCACTACTACTTGTTTAGTTTTGTTTTTTTGGTTGAAAGGGTTAATCAAGCAATGAAGCATAAGAAGAAGTTGTGTTATAGCAAGTGCTATCTAATTACAAGTGAATTTTAACTAGTTTTTTCATACCAAAACAATCGACAAATCGAATTGTATCTTCCATTTCGTTTTTATATTGTTTATTTTGATTGGCACACATACCAACACTCAGAAATAAACGATTCCGTGGCGTAAAACTAAAGCCTTGTATACGTGATGCTTCACGATTATCATAAATACAATTATGATCACCATAAAAATATGGTTCGATCGTTCGTTTTAAAATTTGAAATGCTTCATTAATCGTTTTAACATATTTAAAATACGATTCATTATTCAGATTCAAACGTTGCATACGTTGTATTAATAAATCACGTCGTCGAAGTAACATTTCGACTGTTGTTGGATTTTCCTGTTCGAAAAATATGAAGAAAAATAAATGAAATTTCTTCGCAAAATTACTTGAAATTTAAATAATTGTAGAGCATTATGATGAATTGTATGTGGACCTAATTCACTAACATTTATAAAACATTTACATATATCACATAGAATCGAAATATCTGGTTTTGTACGATCAATAAAATGGCCAAGAGTACATTTAGCTAAATCGAACATCGAAGTAGAACACCATTAGCCAATAAAAAAAGAATTTTTACTATTTGTACGTTGCGTTGGGGTCGAAGTAACGAATTGTACTGACTCGTCGTTTTGTGCGCGTGATTCTCTTTCGGATTCGATCATATCTAGAAATAAAATCGAAAGCATGCAGTTTTTATTCGTATAATCATATCTATTGATAAATAAGTAATGAAAGGCAAACAAACAAAAATAAGCAGTATTCGAATTTTATTTTTCTCGTGTTTTTTCTAAATCTTTCGGTGTAAATGCTAAAGGTAATAGTTCACGAAGTTTGTATGTTTTCGATTCATTTTTTGTATTAATTAAATGCACATCGATATCCAAATCAAATTCAGCTAAAATCTGTCGACATGAACCACATGGAGTTGCAACACCATCAATAATATCTCTAATAACAAGAGATAAATATGATTTTTCAATCGAATATTCAAATACATACGATGTAATAGCAATACTTTCGAAGCACATTTCACCTTCTGAAACAGCTTTAACAACGGCTGTTCGTTCAGCACATGTTGCTAACGGATATGCCGCATTTTCGATATTACAACCCGAATAGATTTTACCGGATTTAGTTAATAAAGCTGCTCCTACTCTATCAAAGCAAGTTAGAAAAATGATAATTCAATGAGAGATTTCTTCGAGTCGAATACCGAAATTGTGAATACGGACAATAAGCTCGTTGTTTTGCCAATTGAGCTTGTCGAAATAATTCTAAACATATTTTTATTACAAAACACTTCTATCGATGTTTCTTAGGAAACCAATATATTTTCTATTGATTCTATTCGATTGAATAGGTAACGAACCAATAAAATTACTCCAATACAGTCATCAGTACCTACCTTCAAGCGCAACTGTTGGAGGATTATGAACAAGATTTTTCTCCATTTATTTTTCTTAATGCACAGTGTATCTATATAATCGACAAAATAAGAGAATACACACATAAATGTCTATATATATATATATGATTGTATGCAAACAAAAAAAAACATACAATCATCTAGACTCGAAACATTTTGGTATTTATCACATCAAAAAAAGAAAATAAGAAACGTAATTGACACTTTCGAAAATTAAACTCGATAGACTAGATAAAAGAAGAAAGAAGAAGGGTAAAAACAAGATAAGATAGATATACAATTAAAATAAATAAATAAATGTCTACATATACATGTATGTATAATATTTGAGTTTAAATTTTTTCGATCGATGATGGATTATATGCGTTATTTGACGTGGGAGTTCGGTTCATTCGTGGTGAAATACCACGTGATGGTGCTTCTTTTGATTTTAATGAACTAAATACAGTTGAATCTTGTGGATTCATTTTTCGACTAGTCAACGGCGCTGATAAACTTAAATCAACGGATGCATGTGATTGTGATGTTGGCGATGTTGTCTGATGAACAGACGATGATGATTGTGTTGTTGTAATTATCGATAATTTCGGTAGATTGAAACAAGCACGACGTATTAAATGACGAGAATTCGATTTCGATGGACGAACAACACCTGGTTTTGATAGTTCAGCTAGAATTTGAATATTGAAAAAAAAATGGTTTATTGATTTTAAAACAAAGTCAAATCGAATTTAACAATACCTAAATGTACAGCATAACCGTCGAGTATAAAATGTACTTGACCTTGTAGACGAGCTTTCATTTTACCAACGACGAATATTCGTTCGGGCGGAACATGAACTAATTGATAGCCTGGCACGTCTTTCGACGAACCGTAAGCAGCAGCAATGGTTAAATCAGCATTTTCGATAAGATTTCGAACCATTTCAGATTTATGTTTAATCGGTTCTCGAGATATACCATCGTTGAATAAAGTCATGCCTATAACGAACAAATCGAAACAAATAAACAATAACGAATAAAATAATATTGTTAAATTACCATGAGGAAAATTATGCTGTGCAAGCCAATGAACAACACGTCGTTGTTGAATATCAGGTCGTGCAGTAACATAGATGATTATATATCCAAGTTCTTGCCAATATCTATTCGATTGAGTTTTAAAAGATTTCTTTTTTGGTTGAAAATCAATTTTTACCTCACGACATCGACAGCACCGGGCCGTACTTTGGGATCATGATGACTAACTGAAAAGCTCGATGTAAATGATCCATCGATACTGAATAGAACAGCTTCACTTTTCGGTGGTAGGACAGTTAAAAATAGATCAACAGATGTATGATCACCACTAATCCAAAGAAAACAAATAAAAATGTCGAACTAATTATATATTTATTTCCCTTCGGGTAAACTATGTCGTGATAGTCTTAAATTATTATACAAATATTCTTCTATTTCTATTTAATCAAGGAAAAAAAAGAAAATATATTGTCATCTGATCATTATAAATCTAATTAATCAGCATTAAAACTCGTTCTGGTTTTTTTTGTTTGTTTATTTCTCCCTTACCGAACAACTAATTTGACAGGATGTAAACCTAATGGTAATTTCTTATCAACAGGAATTGTATATTTAATTCGACCGTGTGTATCTGTTTCAACCGTGTCTAATAATATCCATTCACCATAGGGTGCCGATCGCATAACATAAATATCGACTTTTTCGTTAGCTAGACAGACCATATCAATCGGTCCGTAGTGAAATTTAGCGTGAATTGTCTGCGGTTTTGCATCGACAACCATCGTATCGTTTGCACGATGATTCGGAGCTAAATTCTACGAAAAAAAGAACCACATGCAATTGTAAATTTGTTTGTTTTTTTCTTCATAAAGAAATTTACTCGAATTTTAACAGCCGTTGTTCGATGCAGCCATCGTTCCGTTGGTTGTCCGGGAGCAAACGATCGATGATTATTAGTTTCTTGCGTATGATAGAATCGATAGGTTTCTTGATTTCGTGTAATCTTCGCGAGAGAAACAAGAAACATCGAGAAATTTTCAGGCAAAAAAAACAAATATCTACTTTTCGTAGAATAAATGCAATAACATCTCGAGATTCCCAATAACTCGAGTGGAAGACAATCGGTAAGACATGTGCTGGCTGACTCATTAAAGATTCGGGACAGTAGACAATATAATCAACACGTCGTGAACCCCACCAACTTTCTCGAACTAGAAAACCAAAAAAAACATTCGAATATTTTAACAATTCGAACAATTTCGTACCATGTGAAAACATATTATCGGAATTAATTAGACTAGTTTCATTCGATGATTTTTTTGTTTCTTTCGACAGAAATAATTTCGAATATTGATGAACATATTCAACTAAATAGAATCGACATATGAAATTCGATCTTTTCGGAATATTCTTTGTCTTCTACCGAGTAGTGTCGATTCTCCATCGCCCAATGGAAATTGTGCATAACGAGGAATGCAACAAGGCGGTATTTGACTGAATTGACTTTGAATTAATGGTTCTAAACGAGCTGCATTAGGATCACAGGCATGAAATAAATTATATAATTGTCCACAACACGGACGAACAACTATGCAAGAAGAAGAAGATGTTTATTTTTTGTCAAAAATCGAAATCAAGATCATTACCATTATCAGTTAATAATTTTCGATAGGCAAGAATAAGTGAAAGTGGCGAACCAAATGAGAAAAATTCATTGACATCAAATGTTAACATTACACCGTCATGTTCTTGTTTCGAACGATTATTCTCACCTGTACGCGATCTTAACATCAACGGAAAAAAACGTGAATGAAAAAAACGAAAACAATTCCTATTCAAAACATACATGTTATCACTTGTATCAGGATTATCAATAGTCGTTGTACGTCTATAGATCTGTCGATTCGAAGATTGAATTGATGCACTATCACTATTATCATTTTGATTTGGGTTTATCAGTCGTTTTGTTAACGCCGGTGTACGAGGAGCTGAACCTTCTATTGAATATTTGAGGAGAAAAGAAACTCGTACGTACAGTCTCAATCAATAGCATTTACCTTCGCCATACAAAGATGTGGCATCATCAAAATTATGATTCATACATAAAGAGTCATAGGCAAGAATCGCTCCATTAGCATCACCGATGATAACAACTTGACCAGAAAAATGTTTTCCTTCTTTCGAATTGATAAATTCTCGATAGACATCATTTGCTGAGTGGATTGTCTTATTTAATATGTTCTGATAGTTTGGATTCGATGTTGCAAATAATGGAATAGCATTGATAGGTAAACTTTCATTATGTGAAATGTCAATGGATTGATTCGTTAGACCGTAAGGTGAAAGTGTACTTAGTAATTGTACAGCTTCAATGGAAATCGATGGACATTCAACATAACGAATTGCATATTTGCCTTCGATGAATGAATAATGACTTCGAATAATCGTATCGAATGTCGTACGAAAACTGAGAAAATCCGTTTTTTTCGCACTTTCAAATGTATCTTCACTTGATAATATATTTCCTAAATTCGATTGAACAAAAAAACAAAAAGATTAACTCGAAGATAATCAATTATTCAGCAACATACCACCATAGAAAATTAAAATAAGATATTGAATCGAACATTTAATTGATCCATCATCGGATGATAAACTAATAAATGTTCGTTCATCATCGTCAAGACTCGATAATGTTGTTTGATCATCAATTGATTGTTGAAAACTTTTTATCGAACGAGAATTCGATACACCTTCAATAAATGCTAAAGAAAAAGAATTCCATGTCAAGATTCGATATTTATGATTATTATTTTCAATTTACATTCTGCATCGAAATATTCTTCATCAGCAGTTTCATCACGTGGTAATGGTGGAACAGGAAATGAATTAATTCTCAATCTATTCGCATTTAAATTATCAACAGATGTTTGTCGACTATGTTTCGTTGATAACGGTTCGTTGATAGTCGTTGATGAATTTTCATTTGTTTCGTTATTATTTTCATTGATTGTTAACCGACCATCTTGATTTTGAAATTGTGCCATACGTCGATTGAGTTCACGTTGTGTTTCATCTTCTAATCGACGAATATCGGCCAATGTCAAACCTTGATATTCATCTTGCCAACACCAGGCTTGTCGATGTGCGCGTAGAATCGTTTTTCTCAATGCAATCTCATGTATGAAACGTTCACATTTACTCTGCATGCCCCAATAACGAAATTCAACTCGGCAAAGTTTGTAGGCACACATAATTGTTTCTTTTCGAGCCGTTTGTTTCACTTGTTCGAACCAATCGGCCTGCAATGGGCCGCGACCAGTTCGATTCGAATGAAAACTACCCGGATTTTCAGCCGGTTGATCAGGCAACGGTTGACTTTGAACAATATCGAGATATTCAACGACACGTTGTTCTAATTCTTGTGGTTTTAAATTAAAAATATTCTCTTGTGTACCGAAATCAGCTTGATAACATGTTTCAACTTCGAGAACAAATCGTTCGATAAATGGACAACGATAGCGTGTTTTCGTGTACGGATAAGCATTCCAAGCTTCTTCTTCAATTTTCATGGCGCTCGCCGGTAGAATAGCTTTGAACCAAGCTGGTAGATGTCGTTCGATATGATAGATTTTAAATGTATATTGACCATTACCACCGGGTCCATTTGTATACGGTTCATTGCGAATAATTTCTACGCCACTTCCGGGTGCATTCGTTTCTTCACGAGATTTTTTCTAGATAGACGATAAGAAAAAAAAATGTAAATTAATAAATAATCATCTCGAGCGATGTTTATTCATTTATTTAATTGAATCCGAACTGTTATTATTAGTTAGTTAGATAGATAGATAGATATACGAAACTATTTCAAGATGAATGTATTCATGCATTAGTAAATTTTAATTATTAGTATTCTTTCTTTTTTTTTCTTCTTTTATTTTTTTGTTTTTGTTATTTTTTACCTCTTGTATTTAATTGAAAACGTCTAAATAAAGAGAAATGCAATAGCCACATAAACGACAAAGAAAAACAAAGCACGTATTGACAACATTAAGAATATACGAAGGTAAAATCTATACATACCACAATCATATATAATTGTGCAATTCGATATTCATCAACAGTCATTGGAACTGGAATACGATATTCTTTGATAAGCATATTGGAAAAGAAAACAAGATGGTCTGGAAATTTTTAATCGTGAATTAGTTTGGAGTTGTTTGATAAAAATCAAGAAGAAAAAAAATCGAAAGTCGCTATTGTATATTTGACGTTGTTGTTCTTGTTCTTGTTCTTGCTTGTCATTGTAGATTCTCTATATGTGGATCATCTAAAATCACTAGAAAAGTAGTAATAATCGCAGCAGACATTTCTTTCTTCTTCCTTTTCTTTTTCTGCATTCTCTATTTCCCGTTGTCGTTCTCTTTTTTTCTCTCTCTTTCTTTCTTCTGTTTTTGCTCTTCTTACACAATAGGCCACCGAATTACTAGCGACGAGAAACATACACACATACAGATATATATGGAAGAAAGAAAAAAACCGACGATAGCAATGGAAATTTTGATGACTTATTTTTTCCACATGTCATAATAAACTTCTACGCACGAACGCGTTCAATACTCTTAACACATCATTTTCCATTATCTACTCTATCTATACCGACCTATTGGTAGTGTCGAACGAAAGAAAAAGCTTTTTCACAGTTCATAATTTAAATCGTTGAACCTTCGTCACCAAATAATGCTGACTACTATCATCATTGTGTTTTTTTTTCTTCTTATCTGATCGAGGATCTTCCAGAAGTATGCTCTCTTCACAATGTTGTTTTTTGAAAAAAATAAGAAAAAAAAATTGCTTCGAGTCAATCTTGTCAGTTCTATTGCTGCAAATCAAATCTTCTCTATTCTAGAAATGACATACAAGCTGATTATGTCGATACAGTTGTTTATTTAGTAAGAATAACATTTAAGTTTATTAATTTTAATGATAAGCCGGTCTCGAATGTATTATCATGCTTCATGGCTAGAAAATAACGATATTCATGATATTAGTTGCTTTTCTTAGAAAAGAATGCATGACATATTTCTCTCAAACTGCGGGAGTTTTCCTTTCTTTCCCTATGTAGATTTTTAACTTCCGCTGCTCTGAATTTCTTTAGATTGAATAGGAAAATGATTATTTATCTATAAATAACTACGAACGAGATTTCTTTCTTCGTCTTGTTCTTCTTCTTATTTCCTAATTTCATCATTTCAAACAAACGTAAGTCAATCGTCTCATAATCATACAATTTTGTCTCTTCATTTCCGATAAATAATGACTTCGACGGAAATTTTTTTCAATCTACACGACATGCGACTATATATATATATATATATATAGCACATGACAAGAACAAAAAACAGAATATATTTTATTATTTAGCATGTAATAAAGATTAGAGATTAACTATTTATACGTATATATATATATATTCTTTGATTGATAATAAAATGTCTTCATCACGTTTTGAGATCGTATATTTAATAATTGTTTACTGATAGTTTAGTTTATTTGAAAAACGTCAACTATAGAAAGATTGATAAGATTAGCAAACACTTCTCTCGATAAAAAAAAAACGTCGACTCTTATTTGAACAATGGGAAAGAAAAAAAGGAACTTCTATTCACCATAAGCAAACATACTAATTATCGGAAATAATGATGAAAAACATTAGTCTACTCTTGAAGTTGTGCGTTTACTTTTCTCTCTTTGTTAATTCTAATCAAAGAATAATAGAAGTTCGCTCGTGTAATAATTTGAATACTTACTATGTAATTTCAATTTCAGGCATGATAAGATAAAACAAAAGAAAAGAAAAGAATCTAAAAGTAAAATAATCAAATAAATTTTAATATTGATTTGTTTTGTTTTACATTTACAAAAAAGAAAACAAACGAAAAATTAAATAATCTTGTACAGAATTACGCGTATTTCTTTTGTTCTTTGCTTTGCATTTATGAGAGAGACAGAGAGAGATAGAGACAGAGCGAAAACAAAACATATATATAAATCGAGTGATGTTTGTTTTTAATAATCTTGAGCGTGCTATAGTCAATGATTAATTCAAAATAATGAACAATATGACAGCTAGTGCAATACCGAGAAAGACACGTGATAACAGTTCATGTTGATAACGTTCAGGCGTACCAGGTGGTGCTAAAAGAACAAAATGCAGACGTTTTTAATCGAATTGAATATTAAATATTGTTTTACGTGGTGCATATGTGAAATTGTTATTGTTATTGTTAGTTGTGAATGTTGTTTGAAAAAGACCAAATGGAAAGGCACCAACACCGAATGACATTTGAAAATTAACACCTTCACCAAAACCGAAATTCTAAATTTTAATTTCGTTTCTGTTGTTTTTTTTTCTCTTTCGATTTGTTTCAAATGAATTTACTCGATTTTGTCGAGGCTCTTGTCGAGTACCCGCAGGTCTCGGTGGTGTCGTATTTCTAGAATAAAATTAATGTTCTACAAAAAAATGATTTCTATTGGATTCGTCTATGCCTTGGATCTGTTTGAGGTGAATTTCGTCCGTAAATGGGAACTAATTTTTCACGTGATATTGCACTTTTACAAACTGGACAAGTGGGATTATTTGCACGAGTTTCTAACCATTGATAAATACATGGCCAACAGAATAAATGTCCACAAAATGAAACAACAGCATCACGAGCTGTTTCCAGACAAATCTAAATAATTTTATTATCAAATTAACTACAACATAGATCCTATTTGATATTCTCAAATTCTTACATTACATTCATAACCCGTTGATTTTTCGGTATTCTCATTTTTCTCAGTTTTATTATTCTCAGAAGATGGCGGAGTCTTATTATTTCCTGCCGAAGTTTCTTCTGTAGATGCCATTAAATTAGATAATTAAGAACGAGAATGAACAAAATTAAAAACTAAAATAGAAACATCAATCGATATAATTACTTAGATTGATTTCTATGTAGATACGTCATTTTTTTGTTGTCTTAGGAATTTATTGGTTTAGTTTCTACCATTGACAAGCCATGCTAGCCTCCGACCTAGGCTCGTGCCCTTAACCAATGAGAAAATCTTGAGCGTTTTGTAAATAGAACAGGAAACGTGTCAAAAGAAAAAGAAAAAGAAATACAGTAGTATGTCGTCGACTATTCCGACTGATTTTGCTAATTTTCTTGTGCCAGTAATTCAAGAATTCGATGGTGTTGTCGAACAAGTTCGGTAAGAGAAAACTAATCGAATGTAAAATTTGCTTTCAAATCTGTGCTCTCTTTTGTTTTTTTTAGTCATCGACAATTAGCACTTGGCAATTGTTTGAATTCGTTGAATGATGGTAAAGTTGAAAAGAAAAAAAAACCAACAGAACTTTTTTTAGTAAACTATAGTTTTATTTTAGAATTAGCAACACTTTATAAACAATGTCCAGGAGATCGAGAAATAGAAGAATATGTTAAACGTATTCATGCTCTACGTCAACGAATGATCGAAGCGACTATTCATGTTAAAATGATCGAGGTATAAAAAACATTAAACATATTTGTCTTTTGCAAATCAATCGATTGTTGTTTTCGTTTAGGATCGGGTTACTAAAATGGAACAATCTCTTGCAAAAATAAAATCTTAGAAGTCATTTCTCTTGAAGTTCAGGCGCTGCTGGATAATCATCATCGAAATTCACCGTACATTTTGGTAATTCATTGTTCAATAATTTAATTAAACCTTGACGATTTTTAATATTTGGTAAACGTGCAAGATCAATTTGTTTCAAATTTCTAACCGAGAAAAGCAAAACATAGAAATTAGCAATGATTTATATTTATTTTTTCTTAATAAACAAAAAAAGAGATAGTTTTATTTCATTACTTGAAATCAGTTAAATGTCCAACGCCGACTTCACTTATTTGCACAAGATCGATTAATGCAACTGACTCGAGTGAATCTTTGACTTGTTTGAAACGAGCTATTGTACCTAAATGCGTATGTATGTATTCATTCATCGCAATAAAATTCAATCAATCTTTTACCATCACCGAGTTGATCGCATTTTTCGAGATGAATCTTTTTCAAATCAGTTAAACCATCTAAATTCAAATGAGAACTATCATATTTTCCGTAAACGAAACATTTATGTTCTTCACAACCTAAATATGCAAATCCATCGAATGTAATACAAGCTTTAACTGCTCGAATTTCTTCGATTTTATTTTGTCCTGATGTACTACTTGGTATGGCATTATAATCAGTAGTTAGCGATTGCCAATTTTTAAAACGAACCGAACCACCACAACGTAACAACCATTCGGCACAGGCACGATCTGGACCGATTTCTTGAACACGTTTTCGATCGTATCTATTATCGAAATAGAAATGTTTTCAATCGAAATACGATCGACTATCGGATTACTTGTTCCAAACGAAATTCAGCCAACTCCAAAATTGACGACGATTTTGATTGGAAATATTCGTGATTATTAAACGTCGAGTGAGAATTTCGGTCATCTAGAATTTTTATAAAATATTGTTCGTTTTTAAAAATTCGTAAACATCGTTCATTGTTGTCCATGTTAGCAAATCAGTTTTTAATTGTTGAAAATATCTATTTTTTAATAGATCATACATTTTATAATTTTTCTTTGATGTTTTATCAATTTTTGCAAAAACAATATCTGTACTATCTAAATGCAAAGCTGCACAAACATCATTGTCACCATCTCCTACAAATATCATCTTTTCATAACAATTTCTATTACGATACTGATCGATCAATGAGCCCTTGCAAAGATTTGGATCACAGATTTGACATTGATTCTTCGTTGGATCAGTGTATTCATCAATCACAATAATCGGTTCGATTTGTCGAACAGGATTACTCTCGATTCTATCGACATAGTTCAATAAATGCTGAGCACGAAGACACTCACTAACGACAAGATCACAGGCATTACTAATGATAACAATTTTATCATTATGTGCGTGTATTTCACGAAAAAGTTGTTCAGTTCCAGGACTTAATTCGATGGTTCGCATGGCTTCAATCATTTGCTGCGAACTGATACCTTGTTCAGCAAGTTTTTGATGAACTTCTGTCATTCGACGATTCCAACAACGATGTTCATGTTCGTATCGATCGTTGATCTCTTTTAGTTTGAGTTTATCTGGTTCGGATGCAAGCTTTTCGATTGGATGACAAGATGCATCAATTGACAAAGTTTCATCGAAATCAAAAATATATAAACTAGGTTTTTCCATAAATAAATCTGAAAGGAAACGTTCGAGTCTTGAGATTCATCGTTTATTTTTGTTTTATTTACGAATCAAAAAAAAAGACAAATTACCACCGAAAATAAAAAAAGAAAGAAAGAAATCTTGAATGCATGCATACATGTATATTAAGCGCACGTCAATTAGAATTGTTCTCTTTTGATTTTTGAAAATCAATAATCACGCTATTAATTAATATGAGTGACTAGTGTACAGATAAGACAAGAAAAAAAAAGTATGATGAATGATGCTTGAATAATGTTTTCGATTTCGAATTAATCTTCTTTCGTTAAATTTTCATTCGATGATGACGACGATGATGATAATAATGCTGAACGATGTTCGGCTGAAGGAGAACGTGATCGAGATTCCGATTTAACAACATTAACTGTTCGATGACGAATATCAGTTTCATTATTGACATCATTCGAATGTGCTGAGTCCGATGATGATATTTCCATTTGTTCAGTAGTCGTTTCATTCTGCACTTGTGCTTGACTGGGTACTGATTGAGGATCATGTGCAGCGATCTTTCCACTGAAAACCGGCTTTTGTTTACGTGCATTATTGTAATAATTACAGTATGCACATCGATAAGCTAAAAAACAAATATTCAAAACAATAAAAAAAATCAATTCTTACATATATATTCAAATTCTTCTTCGAGTGCCATACCTAAAGTTTCAAAGACAATAATCATTAAACTTCTATTTCTATTAATAGTTTATATTTATATACAAACCATTATGACAACTACATT
>ERZ778024.635-NODE-635-length-56053-cov-55.367727_pt1 | contig 56053 bp, 73 predicted proteins | sample MGYA00375754_ERZ778024 | MGnify/ENA primary metagenome ERZ778024 (study PRJEB29350, sample SAMN05389827) | bioreactor metagenome | isolation source: Thiocyanate bioreactor | place: South Africa: University of Cape Town | collected 2014-02-18 ...
TACTCAATGTTCAAATATCTTGGAATAAATTGATTTCTATGTGGACAAATGTTTTAATGAAATTTCTATCCGATGGCTGTTCGTCTTGTCATTCGAATGATTTTCAAAAATGTATGAAATCAATTCGTATTGATAATTATGTTCACTATGTCAATCAATCATTTTATCCAACCAATGAAAATAAACGACCGAATGGAATCGGTTTTTATCATAGTTTCGATTTGAAATCGATTCGTTTGTTAAATCATTCGTTTTTATCAACAGACATCAGTCTTTGTGATTATTTTCATATGTTTCAATTGATGATCAATGTTCAAATAACTTTACATGAAAAACAAATCAATTATTTTATAACAAAAGGAACGTTCATTGGAACACTTCGACATCATGATGTTATTCCTTGGGATACAGATATCGATATTTTTATTCCTTCTTCAGGAGTTTTTAAACTTAAAAATAGTTTTAAACAGATAAATTCATGGATGAAACAAACTGAGAATCTATTTCTTTCAAATTTGACTCAACCAACTGAATATACGTCGGTAAACAAAGATCAACAATGAATCTTGAATAATCTTTTTGATATTTTAGTAATTTAATACGACGTAAAGATTTATATTTATATGAATTTCGTAATACATACCAAGTAACATCGTATAAGATCTTTTCTCTGAATTCATCTCGTGTAAATGGAACTCATTATCGATGGCCAAAGATCGATATATTTCCTTATCAAGAAACTCGAACACATATGTTTGCTTATCCTCATCATCAACATAATTATGGAACAATGAGACCTTTAAATAAATCACTCGTTTATCCAACTCATTTGAGACCATTAGGACCGTTGCTTGTACCAACAGCACATTCTCTTCGAACATCACTCGATGCAATGGTTCGTTTAGGAAAATCGAATTTATTTCGAGCGTGTCAAGGAAATACGTTTTTACATCGACAAAATCGAGCATCATCTGAATCTTGGCGTATTCCTTGTCGACTACTTCTTCAATCGTATCCTTTTGTTAAAAGTCAAAGAAATTTTGATACGCAGATCTGTTCCGAAGTACTCTTACTCAATATGAATAACAGCCAAATGAAATCTCTCAGCTCATATAAATACAAATGTAATGAATTCTTGCCAAGAACTTTATAAACTGACCTCTGTTTTCGGATAATCAAACGAATAGAATAATTTATAGGGATATGTTTTGTATTTGATTATTTTCTTTTCAAAGATTTCTTTTTCATAAATTAAATTTCACTGGAATATTCTTCAATTTGTTTTGTTTTTTTTGTTCGAGTGAACTCAAACGAAGAGGACAAATCTTTTTTCAATATATTATAAGACTATACACTTTTTGTGTGGAGGTGGAATAAATTATTCGTTTTTTTTTTAATTAAAACGTATGCATATATATATATATATCTGTGAATAGATTTTCTTCAAAAAGAACAAATTGAAATACCATGTCCTCGATGACGACAGAATTTGTGTTGATGTTGCTTGTTTTTTCGGTTGAATCAAGTCATTTTTATGGTGGAACAATAACATGGAAACCTGTGAACAATACCTACGTCAATCAAACAGTTCCGATCAAATTTGTTCAATCGTATCAATGGCGAAGAGATCAAGCATTTTGTGATCAAAATACGATTTTAAATCAATCGCCTAAGATTCCACTGACCGGAGATTTTTTCGTTCATTGTGTTACAAATGCTACTGATTCTTGTGGAAACTTTACTTCGATTAGTGTCGATGGATATTGCACAGATTTTAGTCTAACTACTAGTTCAAGTTCAAGTCAAATTTCGTATGTCGAAGACATCGAAAGAGAAGCTAATTTTTGTATTGCATATCAATCGGCTGTTTGGCCTGGAATTCAATCACCATCGTGTAATTATACTTGTTATACTGATATAGCAAAATGGTCACTTGGTTCTTGTATCGATCTAGCAGAACGACCAGATGGTTTGTTGAATACGGCACCAGTTGCTTATGTTATTTCACGTAGATTTTCTTTGAATTCGAGATTAAAATAGAAGAATTCGTTTATTTAGCTATTCGAATCGAAATCAATACAACGTCTGATATTATTATTCCGGTTTTTGATGACGATGATAGTGATATCATTCGGTACAGAGTTTTTTGTTTCTTCATTTTAATCATTTGGTTTTATTTTATTTTTAGTTGCCGTTGGGCAAATAAAACATCGAGATTTGATGAATGCAGTGATATTTGTGGACAAATTCCAGGAACTATTCTACATGCAGATAATTGCACTTTGACATTTAATACAAATGGCAAAAAAATCGGTCAAAATTATGCGGTTGCTTTAATGGTTGAAGATTTTTATTATGGTCTATCGGATGTTCCTTTGAGTAGTGTTGGAATTCAATTTCTTGTTCAAATTGTCGATAGAACTTCATGTTCGTCGAAACCAACAATAAATTCAACTGCACTGACGAATACAACCATTACAGTTGGAAACACATTTCTATTTAATATTACAGCTCAAACGAATTGCTCAGGACGAACAATCAGTGATATTTTAACATTATCACCATTACATATGGAGAAAAGTAATATGATTACAGATCCAACCGGTAAAATATCGACTATTACCGAATCATGGACACCAACAGCAGATCAAATCGGTTCTACAGTTTTTTGCACTTCAGCTACTGATAGGTTGAAATTTAATTAGTTTTATTCATTAACATTTCTTGTTTGAAATTATTCTAGTGCATCTATACAATCTGATTTATATTGTTTCAATTTCATTGTTGTTGCTATTGACCGTAATTTCATTAGTTTTTTTTAATTTGTTTGTTTGTATGTAAATCAAATTCGATTTTCTTTTCTCTTAGCTATACCAACAACAACAACAATTCCACCTACAGAACCATCTCCAAGTAATGAAACTGAAAATGAAAATGAAGCTCAAACAGAGTAATTATATCAAATTATCTCTTTTTTCTCTCTCGAAATACGTCTTATGTTTTATTCAGAGAAGCCCAAAGCGAATTCTTTTCAACAGATACATTAATAGATGAATCTACCGAATCTCCAATAACTGAAGAGTAAATGGAAACTAGTTTTTTTTTTGAATGATAAAGTCATTCTATCTCAAATATGATTTATTTAGATCAAATGGAGAAGAGGAAACAATAGGACCAATGTATGTCTTGTCTAACTTTTTATTCGAAATAATTCTTAGAATTTAAATTTCAAAATTTAGAATAATTATCACGGAAACAACACCAACGACTACTACTGAATCAACAACGACTACTGAATCAACAACGACTACTACTGAATCAACAACAACTACTGAAACAACAACCACTGAAACAACAACTACAAGTGAAACGACAACGACCACGGAATCGACAACTACTACCACTGAAACAACAACGACAACTGAAACTACAACGACAACAACCGAAACCACAACGACCACAGAAACGACAACAACAGCAACAACATCGACAACCACAACATCAACTTCTACAACGTAAATTACAAATTTTTATTTAGACAAAAAAAATATCGATAAATTTGAATTGAAATAGAGAAACAACATCAACTACAACAACAACTACAACGACAACTGAAACGACAACGACGAGCTCAACAACATCTACGACTACAACAGAAACAACAACAACAACATCAACAACAACCTCAACAACAACTTCAACTACAACAACAGTTTCAACAACAACGACGAGTTCGACAACAACGACGACAACAACTTCAACTACAACAACAACTTCGACAACATCAGAGACGACAACTACGACAACGTCGACCACATCAACATCAACAACATCAACAACAGCAACTACAACAACAACCACGTAACTTTTCTCTCTCTCTCTCTTTCTTTCTTTAATATTCATTTATGTTTCATTAATTTAAAAAGAACAACAACATCAACAACTCCTCAAGAATCAATTACAGTTCTAGGTTAAATAGATGAACTTGGAAAATATGTAGATTTTCTCATTTTATTTTATTTAGTCGAAGTTTCCGTTCCTGGAAAGAATAATATCGGAGTAAGTGGTCTTAGTCTTGGCCTTGGTATTCCTTTACTAACAGCCATCGTTGGATTAGTAACTTACAATTTTTTCCAACAACAATGTACTTCCATCGGGTAAATTTTATTTTCATTGATAAAAATTCAATTTCAACAAAAAAAAACAATTGTATTCTAGTAATCGATTTCAGCGTCGATTTTTTAAACGTGTTGAAAATCTCAATGAAGAGAGTAAAGCCACGAAATCGAACGAAGCATTTACTAATTATAAAGACGAAAGTTTCAATCGAAATAATACAAATAATTCGATTACTAATCAGGATTATCGTGAAGCATATATAAAAGCAGATACTCAAACTGAACAAACGAATAATCAATCATCATCAGCATCACCCAATGATGATCGAACATTAATACAAGAGAATTCGATGGCTTGTATTTCAATATCAGATTTTGAATTAAATAATTTAAATGCAACGACAACAACATTTTTATCACCTTCAACGAATTTTCTTTCCAATGATAATATTCAAACTATTCAAGAAACTTCATTTATTAAACCAAATCCTATTCAAGTGCCACCAGGATCATCTCTTCTTGTCAGAGCTTATTCTCAACAAGAAAAAAATAAAATTTCGAATAACATTGAAATCATTCCATAGTTTGTCCTTCTTGTCCCTTTATTTTAATCATATTCAATAAAATTATTAGATTTCTTTTTCTATTAGTAATTACAAAAAGGCAATTTGACCTTGTTTTTTTTTATCAAAAAAGAAAAACATGAATCATCAGTTGTTGTTGACGTGGCTTGTATTCTTTATATAAAATCTCAGACAAAAATGTGATTGTAAATACTCGATAAATGACAACAAAAACAGCTTTCGCGGATAGTGAAGGCTATACGAAATCATTTTTATTCGAACAAATCGATGAAATTTTACAATTCTTCGACGAATATGGATTTGTTGTTGTGAGAGATCTCATTGAATCACAATCACAAATCGAAGAGACGATCGATGAAATCTGGGCGTTACTTCGAGTGATGAATTCAACTATTGACAAAAATAATAGTTCAACATGGGATGATCAATATTGGCCAACTTTTATGGGACTCAAAGCTGGTAAATGTGAAAAATCAAGTTCAACAAGTTTAGCTTTTATTTTGAAAATAAACAGGTGGATTCATTTCACATCTGAGCGATGTTGCCACGAAAATGTGCTGGGAAAATCGTCAACATCCGAATGTTGTTGGTTTGTTTCAAAAGATTTTGAAAGAAGAAAATCTTTGGGTGAAATTCGATCGATACGGAATGATGAGACCAACGAAAGGAATTGCTTTTCAAAGTGAAGACAACAATCAATCGATTCAAATCGAAGATCGACCTCAATGGAAATCAAAATCAAATTGGTAAATTCATTTCGAACATTGGATCATTTCCATTCGATTCATTTTTGTTTTTTCTAGGTTACATTGGGATCAAGTTTGTCAACGGAAAAACTTCTCTTTTCTTAATCTATTCAATTTGTTTTTTTTTGTGCAGAATCCTTGGAAAAATCCAGATTTCCGAGGTGTTCAAGGTATACTCGCATTAAGCGATACAAATCCAACGACGGGAGGTACGTAGATTCTTTATTGTCGAAGATTTGTAAAGAGACACGATCTAATTGAAAAGGATTTCATTGTGTTCCGGGATTTACTCATCGATTTAAACAATGGTCAATTGATAATGAAAACGAACATAAATCCAATCGAGGACTTGTCAATGTTCCCGAAGACGATCCAATTCGAAATGAAATTCAACAGATTCACGTAAGAAAAGGTTCGTTTGTTGTTTGGGATTCTCGAATACCGCATGGCAATTTTCCAAATGAAAGCAATCGATTTCGAATTGTTCAATATATAACATTCGAACCAGCTCAAGAAAATGATTCGAGACAAATTGAAGATCGAGTCGAAGCATTTCGAATGCGTTCAACGAACTCAAAAGCCGAACAAGATCTTCAAGGATTTCCTTTTCCACAATTAACTCAACTTGGAGAGAAAATTCTCGGACTTCGAAGTTGGCAAACAAATGAAATTATTTATTTTAATAAATAAGATTAACAAAACATCGCCAATCGAATGTTTAACGAGAATTAAATCAAATAATCCGTGACCTTCAAATAAAAAATGAACATTCTCGAAATGATTTATCATTTGATAACGATTGACACGTTCGACTTGAGATTAAGTTTGTTGATCTTTATTCTCGGTCATAGAATTAATAATTAATTGTGTACGAGAAGATTTATTACGAATAAATTTCAATTCAAAGATAAACAAATTTTGTATAGATTTCTTAGTTTTTGGATTGACAAAAACTAATCAATTTTGTGGTCGATCTACAAATTTAGATAAATATTCGCTTTCTTTCGTTATCGTCGATGACACATGTGTCTTTATCTACGAGATCTTTGAGAAAATTTACGATTTAGGGCAAATGAATAAATTATCGTAAAATACATAAAATAAGAAATATTCTAATCGTATTTGTTTCATTGTCGAACAAAGATGGGCATGGAAAATCCTCTAATAAGACGTGAAAATTGTTTTAAATGGACGCGTTTATTTCTGTCTGCAGGATTGACACTTTCTGTAAGTGCATTTACAATCATTTATACACTTCAACAAGGAATTCGAGATGATCTACATCGAGAACGTGAACAACAAGATATGGTCTTAAGTCGAAAACAATTAATTTATGATTCGTATTTCAATGAAGTTTCCGAACATCTGTTAAGTCATTCGAATGAAGATGATTTAAAAACGAAAACTTATATTCGATCGAAAACATTAAATGTTCTTCCTCATTTGGATCCATTGCAAAAAACTGAAATCATTCTTTTTCTCTATGCCAATCATCTCATACGCTATGATTTTCCAGATTCATTGATCGATTTACAAGGTGCCGATCTGACTGGATGTCATTTTCAATATCCATGTGAATTGATTTCTGTTCATTTAATTGGAATTCTTGCGGATAAGATTATATTCGAAGGATGTCAAATCGAAAAATCAATGTTTAACGGTTCATCAATGGTCGGAGCACAGTTTCTTCATACACGTGCAGCAGCTGCTCATTTTGACTCAGTCAATTTAACAAATGCTGTTTTTATTCGAACAAACAATCTTCGAATCAATTTTGTCAATGCAATTTTAGTTGGTTCACATTTTAAAGAAAGTCCATCGCCACAATCGGTTAATTTCGTCAATAGTGATCTTTATCAAAGTGATTTAACTAACGAACAACTCGGATTTCAACATGGATCAGATGTTAATATATTTCTCAATACTCGAATGCCGAATGGATCTTTTAGTGAAATCAATTCAAGTCAATTGATTTACGATGGAAATGCACATTTAAGTGTAAGTCTTTCGATTTTCTTTCAAAATCAAACAAAAAAATTGAATTTGTTTTTGATGTTGAAGTGTGCACTTGGACAATTGAGTCATGTTTGGGAATTCAATGGAAATCGTCCTCGAATCGGTCTGGCAAATTCATCAATATTGAATATCACAAATGGAACCGATGTGAATCAATGTTACTTTCAATGTCTATTGAATAGAACAGATGGCTATCAAATTGGTTCCATTCGACATTTTTCGCATGCTATTGATTCAGGCTTGATTCTCTTTAATCTTTTGGCGTATTTCAGTTGTTTTTCGAGATTAAGTTTTGCTATAGTTTATGTTACATTTTATACTGAAGAATTGATTGGTTCTGGACCAAGATTTGAAATTAGTAAGACGTACTATTTCTTTTCTTTTCTTTTCTATTGATTTATTTCGATCTTTAGAAGCGAATAAAATTCCAAATTTTCATTACAAAGAACATATCGGAAGTGTTCCAATAAATTCTCGTGTTTTCTATTTGCATCTGTACGGTGATTATTGGTCTGATAGTTCTATGTATCAATATTGTCTTATTAAGAATATTCGACTGAATTTATTCAAAAATAAAACAATTTCGTAGTACGACCTAACCTCATCTGTCTATATTTGTTCTTATTACTCTTTCGTCCCTCAACGGTTGAAATGACCGAGATGTTTTGACTTATTTTTATTTTAAAAAAAAACTTGAAAAAAGAAACTTTGTCCGTTAGATCGAATTCAATTGGATTTGTGTTTTGTTTGAACAAGAATAAAAAAAGAAGCTAGTCGTAATTTATTCCCATGAAACCAATGAAAAATAAATTAGATATTGTAATGCTATTCTCGAAACATCGAAGAGATTTGTTTGCATTCATTTTCTATGTTTTTTCGTTGTTGTGGAAAACAGATTTATTCGTGCATATTTAGATCTTTGTTTAATTCAAAAAGAAAATGAGATCGATCGTAGTTGTTTGGATATGCACTATTATTCTCAATTCATCTGCTGTTCAATCAAATTACTTTTTGGGAGGAACGATTTCATGGAAAGTTCAATATAATACAAATAGAAGTTCGATTATTCCAACAATAATTACGCAATCGTATCAATGGAAAAGTTCAGTAACAAATTGTAACGATACATTGAAATGTGTCAATGATCCAAGTGTTTGTGGTGGATTTCAAACATTGAATAATTGTGTTGATGATTCTCCATCTACACAAATATTAAATATTGAGAATCTCACTGAAAATGCAATGTTTTGTATTGCATTTCAAAGTCAATATTGGTCAGATTTTCAATTACCGAAATGTAATTCGAATTGTAGTCAAAATGAAAGATTAAAATGGTCAATCGGTTCGTGTCTAAATCTAAACAAAAGATCGAATGGGAACATCAATTCATCGCCAGTGACGAACATTGTCTCACGTATTATGTTCAAATTCTCTTTTCATGCAAAAAAAAACAATTCAGATTTATCTAAAATGTTTTAGCAATTCGAATTCCGATGAATTCAATCAAAAGTATAACGATTCCAATAGTTGATACAGATAATGATAATATACGGTAATTGATTGACCTTTTTTTTTGTTGTTTCGATGAAATTTATTTTATATTTCAGTTGTCGTTGGGCTATGAAAAAATCCTCGATCGATGAATGTGGTGATTTTTGTCGCATTATTCCAGGAAGTTCATTGAATAGTAATAATTGTACTTTGACTTTTGATAGTCATGGAAAAACAATTGGCGATATTTATGGAATTGCTTTGATCATTGAAGATTTCTTGAATAGTTCAACAACTAGTCCACTGAGTAGCATACCTTTACAGTTTCTTATTGAAATTACCAACATTTCAAACTGTTTATTAAAACCACAAATATATTCGAATATGAATCGTTCAACTACGATTTTAGTTGGACAACAATTCAATTTTAATTTAACAATAACTCAAGGATGTTCGAATAGAACTATTATCGATTTGATGACTGTATCACCATTGAATATGATTCAAACTAATTTGACATATTTGAACACAGAAAATGTCTGGAAAGTGACTCAGACATGGATTCCATCTCAAATTCAATTAGGTGCTCATGTTTATTGTGTTGTAGCTACAGACAAGTAAAAGATTTTCGTTTGTTTCAATCAATGAATTTTGTTTTTTTTTTTAGTTTGACAATACAATCCGATGAATATTGTTTAGAATTTCATGTTGTTTCTCGTGAAAATCAATTACTTTCAAAGAATTTACGTTCAACAAAGTAAATCATGATGATTTTCGATCAATGAACAAGTGAAATGTCTTTATCTATGTCTAGTGACTCGACAACAACAGCACCAGCTCCAACAGTTACTCAAACAGGTTTTTATATTTGTTTCTTTTTTGTTCTCACAAATCTCAAACTAAAATTGATTTGTTTGCAATGGATTAGTATTGGTTCAAGATCCAGCCAATTTCGATTATGATTTTTCAAAATCCGATTTAGCTTTAGCACTTGGTCTTAGTTTACCATTATTGTTTCTAATGGGTTGTTTATTTGTCTGTCGATGTTGTTGTCAACATACGGCCTGCTATCGGTAGATGAAAATATTATATGAATCCATACGAATTTTTAATTTGGCTTTTTTTTTTCTTTGTTAGATCGATATTTTCTCGACAAAATCAAACTTTATCCGAACGCACAACGAATCAAATTGAATCGAATGAAAATTCTTTGAATAATCTTAAGAAAAAAACGAACAAATCTGCTGATGATTCGAGGTTACCCGATTATCGTCAACAATATGTCAATCAAACTCCGAAATCGAATAGAATTCGACCGAATACCGAAGTTTCTACTGACAAAAAACGTTGTCTCACAGCAAATGATTCGTTTCCACAGAAATCATCGAGTCATTTCGATGAAAATTCCGAGAATCGATTTCAAACAACACTTCTCTCGCCATCCGTCGTTAGTTTTGCCAACAGTGAAGTTTCATTTACGAAAATTCATTCGATTAAAAATTCGGCTACACCAAAAAATCAACGTTCGATTCTTGTTCGAGCTTACGAGCAACAAGAAAATCAAAAGGCATGAGAACAGAAATAATTTCGAAATAGGTTTTTTTTTCAATGTCATTTGATATGTATTAAATTTGAATACTTACCGACAGATTTAGTTTTGGTTAACCTCTCAATGTTCTCAGTCAATAACCAGAGCCTAAAAGATTAAAAAAAAAGGATTTTATTATCAATCAGTGAAAAGAAAGGAAGAAAAAATTTACCTAACTACACGCGTTATAGTCGACTAAAATGATGAAACAATAAGACGATACAATACAAGCAAAATGTATATGTGAACTATGATCCAATTGAAATATATTTCAGTCGAATCCAGTAAATCCAGACTATATCAATTTTATGAATAATTTTATTTTTTGTTCATTATTCGTTCGTGTATTGTTTACACCTATCGATAGCAAGTTTTTTTACGTGCACTTTTGTGATAACAATGAAACAATCATCATCTATTACAATAAACAAAAACGTCACCAGTGAAAGTAATGCCAATGATGAAAGTGGTAGTTATACCAGCAATCATATCTTACCAAATGATGTTTTAGCTTTCAGAAATAATGAATGTAGGCGGATAAATAAGTTTTTGAAAAATTCAAACAATATTTTGTGATTCATTCAGCTTTCTTTCGGATGGGAAAAGTCAATCAAGTTCATGGCGACTCAATACATGTTACCTTATTTAACTTCAAACTCGATATTAAATCGAGCCAAATAGGTCAAGACGATGTAATCGTTAATTTTGGAAACATAGGCTCAAAGACAATATTCGAACTTGATGATAGTCAACAGAAAATTTTGATCAATTAATTGATAGAATTCAGTACGTTATTATTGCATTTACAAATTAATCTATGATTTATTGTAGATAGTGATTGCAGTTCTTTGGTACGGATGCTTTATGAAACTAAGAAAAAAGATGAAGTAAGTGCTGCCTTCTATTTAATAACATCTCAAACAAAAGAAACGACGATCTTTCTCTTTATTTCACACATTCTCTAAATGACTAGTGAAAAAAGACAATATATTGTCATTTCGATATTCGATAACAAAAGGCAGGTCATCAACTAAATGTGTATTGATGGTTAATGCTTCTTTGTTTCACTGTTCATTTATATGCATATATAAAGAATTTTCATTTTAGATCATTTCGAAAATGTCATCCAACATCGAAAATATGATGAACCAACTTATTTTCACTGAAGATATTATTTTACCATTGGAAAATTTAATAAATGGTGAACCTATTTACATGGAAAAAGCAATAGATTTTATTTTTGATAATGTTGAACAAATACAAAACAACGAAAAACTGGATAAATTAAGCAAATTTCTTGCTAATGAATTATTCAAAAACCGTTCGTTATCTATGATTTCGGATAGAATAGATATTCCTTCTGATAACGAAACAAATTCAATTAAGAAGAAAATTATTAAAAATATTCTAGCTGAAATTGGTAAGACATACAATGTTTTATCATTTATTCTATTCATGCTGCATTTAGCTGTGCTCATCAAAAACAATCCAAGTCCTGATCATTCGAACATCAAAGAAGACTACTTGAAGGTATATAAGCACGCAAAACAAACAGTATCTACGCCAAACGAATCGTACATCACTAACACATCCAACCGATATATACAAGCAATTGTACTTACAAATGAAACTCGTAAATCTCATCTTTGCCCTTCTTCTACATCAAACAATCTGGGCAAATAGTTTGGCATCATTTCTATCTCTTTGGGAAACAACCTGCAAGGTGCATGCCGATTCTAAGCACCAAGAACTGAAAGAAATCATTAAGAACCAGGATCAATTCAACATCAGCAACTGGTCGCATTCGATATTAATGATTCTGATGTGCATGGTGAGTTCAATAATTCTCTGCGGTTGTTGTTTCCTATGCTATCGATGCCTACCAATATTCAATGCAGCAAGGCGATTAAAACAAATCAATCAACTGCTCCCGACACATACCTTACAGGAACACAAACAAGATAATTTTCACTTCTCAGCTCGTGCGCCTTACACAGGAAGAACTATACTAGTTCGAGAAATTATGCCACAACACCCTCAACAACAACAACAACAACAACATTAAGCAGCAGCAGTAATCCGTTAATATTCCATCGTAATTTTTGTATTCGAATGGTCAACTCGATAAACTCTCTCTTCTATCTATTCTTTTTACTTTTCTCTTTTCTTTACTTCCTTTCGTACGCTCTCTGAAATTTTTTGTCTTCCACTTTGCTTGGCATGTGAAGATAAATGCGCACATGCTCTTGTTCCGTTCTTTGTGTTTCTTTTTATCATGGATGTAAACATGTAATCCTCTTCAAAAGCATGTCAGCGCTTCCGAGCGAATCATGCATCTTCGTCGCAGCTTAATAAAAAAAAACTTCAAAGAAGACTATATAAGTATCTGTACGATAGTCTTAAAATGGTAAAGACTCAATTTATCTTATGTTGTTGAATCTGATTTTTCTTTTTGTTAAACATATTGATGATCTTTAAATAAAACGTACATTGATCTCAAATTTTACTAGTATTTATCGTGCAAACAAAGCCTTATTGCCTTGGCGTATATTGCGAAAGAAAGATTTTATTTGAATTAATATTAAATCTTCTTATTGAATTTCGTCGACACCTTGTAAATAACCGGTCATTTTCCGTGTTTGCTCAGTTAATTCATCGTCGACTATTGAAATCGATTTGTCTTTGTTTTTTAATTTTCGTTGATGGAAAAAAACAATCAAATTCAATAGAACATATAATAGAATGCAAACTAATACACCGACTGTTAAAAGAATTGGAAAATAATTTGGATTACGATCCATTATAAAGCCTAGAAACAATTCGATTGAAATCATCAATTATCATTTCAAAGAAATACTTACCAGCAATTTTCTGCATTCCAATAGATCCTAAACCACAAGCACAGAGAGATATGCCTAAAAGTAATGGAATCACATTTAATTGATGTTTTATCCAAGCAAATGATAATGCAAATAATGGTCCAACAACAAATCCAGTGAGTCCACCAAGGACAAATAAACTTGTTGATGTCAATTCAACAATCCAAGTATAAGCCATCCAAACCAATGCAAGAACTATACCCAAACACCATGATATTGCTAAACTTGTTGTTACGGGTAAAAAGACAGACTCAACAGCGCCAACTAATCGACCGATCTAAATTAATTTGATTGTTCATTCGAAAATAAATAAGAAAAAAAGAAAAAGATGTTCTACTGAAAAGAATAACCAAAAGAGAATAATTCCCCAACTTGCGTTGTTTGTTGAAATATTAAATTTATCAAATTTAAGAAATGAAAAATAAAATTTTGCAACTGTTTGATCAACTCCAACAACAACGAACAGATAAAGTATAAATACTATTGAAAGACTTAAACCATAACTAAAAGAACCATGACCACATATAGCAGGAGAATATCGACTACGTTTCACTTCTTCTTCTTCTTCTTCTACTTTGGACTTGTCGATCACTTTTGAACTTATTGTTTTCACGGATAAATATTCCAACTTAACAAATCAATCAGTCACAAATTTAGAGAAGAAAAAAAACTACGATTGATTTACTTTATGTTGTTTGTTTTTCTTGATTTTTGCCCAAATTAAAAAAGTCAAATGTATAAATCCAATGAAAATACATGAAGAAGCTGCTATGAAATAAGGAATACTAATATCTGCATCGATTGGTATTGATACAGATCGAATCGAGTCATTGGTTTGTTTGGGAATATTTTTTAAATTAAAAAATGGTCGAACTATTAAATTGGCAAGAATTGCACCGAAACCATAACCAAAATGAACCATATTCAATGGAGCTGCAACACGATCTTGCCACATTTTAAACAAAAGATCTGTACCTTCTACAATCAACAACATTCAAATCGTGTTTTATTTTGTTTTGTTTTGTTTTGTTGATTTACCCATATTGGCAATACTTCCACAAACACCATTGAGAAAGAATACGAAACATAAGAGTATCAATGAATGGATAAATGGTGTTGCACATGCAACTATAAAGAAATAAATATCTGCTTTTTAGAAGGCAAGAGAAAAAAAAAGATTTGTTTTGTTTGTACGTATAGCACGTAGAATAAACATTAGACATATGATTAAATCTTGATGTTTAGTAAGAAATTCTTGTAAAAGACCACAAAGAAAATTTGTTAATAAACCACCAATACTTGCACATCCTAATACAGTAGCCATGCCATTGAATGTTACACCAATATTATGAGATAGAATACCAATTGTTGGACCAACAATTTCACCACAAAGTCCCTACAAAAACAGATGAAAAAGACACGTCAATTGGTTTGTTTGACTACTACGAACTAGTGTAACCCAACTGAGTACTAAGAGACTTGTTCGCAGATACATTTCAATTGTTGCTTTTGGTTTTTCAATCTTCAATTCAGTCGATTGTTTTTGGGCCATTGTTTCAAATAAATCTTTCGATCTGGTTTCGTTTTTCGTGATTTTTTATTACTTAAGTACGTTCTCAGTGACTTCGTAATTGAATTTTGATATTTGACACGATACTCTGATTGGAAAAGATTTCTTTCGAGGATTAATCTCTTGGTTAGTCGTCATTTTATTCGAAACAAATAAATATAAAATCGAAATTTAATTATACAATCAATAAAATAAAATACAGAAAGATCGAAAATTTAATTTTTCTTCTTATTTGTTGTTGATCGTGTTGTTAAACGTTTTCGTTTAGGTGTGATTTGTTTTTGAATTGAATATCCACGTTTAAGTTTTTCTTTTATTTTCGTATCGAAATATTTTTGTGCTTGATTTTGATTTGAAAATTCTTTTAAAAGAAAAATTGAATTCGAATGTGGTTCATTGAGAAGACCGTATTTGGTTTTTGTTGATTTATTTTCAATTGAAATTTGCCAAAATTTACCGTCTTGTTGATGTTCTAAATAAGTTGTATTCACTGTTGTTGAATTTTCTGAAAGATTTCTTTCGATTGTTCGTTCGTAATCGAAAAGTTTGATTAATTTTTGTTGATCTTTTCGTTTCAATTGATCGAAATCTTGAAAATCGGTTTGAACATTTGAAATTCGTTTTTTCTTTTCATTTCCCGATCGTAGATAATTAACAAAACAATTGACATGATAAAAAAGTGGCATTAATCGTTGTTGATATCGTGTCGATCGTTGAGGAATAAATGGATTGACGATTAAACGTGATAAACGAAGAGTTCCTTTACTGATTTCGTCTTCACAATTCTTTCCATGACATCGTGCATTAGAACTTTTGGCATAATCACAACTAAACGCAATTGTTGTGCCATCAATTAAAGGTGCTGTTGAACGAACAGAAGTCATGTTTGTTTGTTAAAAAAAAGATATGAAAATAAATGTAACAGTAGTTAGCTAACGGTTTTCTATTTCGTAATAACAACAAATCGATATTTCGTTCATAGATATCGCTAGTTCATATCAAATAAAGTTCGTTTATTTTCCGATCGATTTCTGTGAATTTCATTGTTGTATTGATTGATTTCGTAAGATTTATTTTTAAATGTTGTTTTGATTGTCATCATTGGATTGAACGACAACTAAAGGTGTAAGTGATGTTTGATTTTGTTCTTCATTATCACTATCGATACGATCTGAATCTGAATCGGTGGATTGTTGATCAGGAGTAATTATCATCGATGGTGGTGAATCAATATTATTTTCTGTGATTAAAGAAGGAATTCGTTTGGGATCATAAATATCTTCATTTGTTTTTTCAATTTTAGAATTCAAAACAATTTTACAATAACAAATATGTCCAATGCCTAATGAACCAACTAATGTGCATGGAACAAGCATAGCTTTATTATGTAACAATTCATAAGCAAACCAACCGATGATTCCGCCAATACAAAATGAAATATACAAAGGAATTAAAATTTTCAATTTCCAAAGATGTTTTCGAGTTCGTTTATGAAAAATGGCTTGACCAATAATAAGACCAATGTCGGTCACAGTTCCTGTCACGTGTGTTGTTCGAATAACTGCACCAGAGAATGTTGTACACATACCATTTTGTAAACCACAACCAAGACAAACGAAATATGCACTTGGTGTTAAAGATTCCCATTGAGAATAGAAATGAATGTGAATATTCTTTGAACGCACAGAAACAATAAAAGACTTACACGAATTGAAAATCTTACTTCGAATAAACTTCCAAGAGCGAGTGTCAATGATTCTAATAGTAAAACTAAACCATAATGACGATGAATTCGAAACGAAGAACCGCCAACTAACGCACCCGAAATTGAATTACCCAAAATAAATGAAAATATTAAAAGAAGAAAATGTAATGCAATATCAAAACGTCCGTCTGCAAGAACAATTGCCATTTTCGATGTACTACCTGTAATGGCAGTTAATGGCAATTGAAAAACACCAACAAGACATGTCGTATTCACATAACCCGCGATAAATGCAAGAAGACAACCAATCACGACTAAATTTATAAACGAACGAAAATTATAATCTCGAATATATCGAACTGGAGAGACGATCGTTGATCGACGAGCTTCCATTATTCGTCGCATTTTATACAAAAGTTCAACTTTGACAAAATCAAACAATGATTAGATGTTCGTTCGTTCGTTCGATTGCCTATCGACTAGACTTCACCCAAACGATAGTTACACTTTGTTTTCAATTTCATGGTATCAGATGCGTACATAGAAAAGAGAATTATTTTACGCTTTCATTTTTGTATTTACATGTGATGCACATCATTCAACGTATGTTTTGTTTAAACAATAAATTATAAATTATCGTCTCGTTTTACTTACAAAATATTTTCTTTGCAAATAAAAAGAAAACAGATTGTTTCACGGGTAATAACATATTTTTGTTTTTTTTATTTAAATAAGAATACAAGAAGAAAAGAATTTGTTGACAAGTAACGATAGATGTTCTTTTTTTAATAAAATTGAGGTCGATTACCAAATACATATGAATTAGCTTTGAGTGTTGGTGTTACTCGATTAACACTACAAAATGGTAAATTTTGAGATGGAGATTTGGTTTTATTCGATAACAGCTTTCGACAAAATCGAGACCTAAATCAAACATATTCGTTTTTTGAATTCTGAAAATGTGTTCGAATTTACATGAATGACGAACAACAAAATAGCCAAATGAGAAAAGCGATTAAAATAATGCCAGCAGCAGCACATAATGGTCCAGCCCAGAACCAGATCGACGACGACGACGACGACAATGAAGGTTGAATTTCGATTGTTGTCGTTGAAATCGTTGATTCATCACTCGCGGTGGTAACATCCACTGATCTAACAAAAGTCAACAAAGAATAAATATTTTTCTTCAATTGTCACAATATAAACTTACGATGGAAAATCAGTTTGTTGTGCACATGGTGAAATATCTCCTTCAACTACAGTCAGATTTATACAATATTCATTCGATTCAACAGAATAACTTCAAAACAAAAGACACAAAATCTTCGTTTGAATAACAAGAAGACAACTGATTACCTGTCAATAGCAATTGCACAAACAGTTTGTAATCCGATTTCTTCAATTGTTGGAGTCCAATCAACATAGATTGTCCATTTTGATGATGCAGTTTGTTCAAGTTCTGATTTAGTTAGATTTAATGATGATAAAATACGAATCTCTCGAATGATTCTCGCGTCTGAACATGAAATTTCTGCATAAAATAAAAAACTGTACGAATTTCCAACTAAAACAAAATCACATTGATCATCTTCGTCGTAGTCAATCTCCATATAACCATTGAGAATAGATGCATTGCAAATAGTTTCATTTTGAACATGAATTAAAAATTGAACTGAAATACTACCTAACGGCTCATGACTTGATCGATTAAGAAAATCTTCAACAATCATTGTAACTGCATACCAATCATTTTCATTCATTCCAGTTATTTTTAATGTACAATTTGATAGAAGTTCAGTTCCATTGGGTAATGATGATGGATAGCAAACATCGCCACATTCTTTCAATGTCGAATTTGCAAATCGACAACGAATATCATCGTTCTCAATATCATCGATTGGTAGAAGTATCATTTGTTCGATTCCCAATGGGATAGAAATTGGAAAAATCGGCTCAAGAAATGGAGGTTCATTCAATTGACCATCTGGTCGACATTTTAAATTAATTAAAATTGATAGACTCCAACGAGCATTCATACCATTGACTCCGGGTAAAGATAATTCATGCCACAAACCATTTTGAGAACCTATCCACAAATAGGAATCTTTGTCAAATGTCATCAATTGAGAATATCGACCAACAGCTATATCGAAACTTTCAGAATATTCATCACAATTTAAATCAATTGATGTCGATTCATTAAATGTAATCGATTGAGTACAATTTCGAATGCATGTAATCTTATCAGCGAATAATAAAGATCTATCTGAGATCATTGTTTCGTTACAATAAACATCAGTGGAATTGAAAAGAAACGTTTGAGTTAATAAAATCTCAACTTTCGATTCCGATGAGTTGAAAACTTCATAAGTTAATAAACCACCATGATAACGAGAACTTTCGATTAAATCAATTCGAAGAACTATTATCAAAATGAGTAAGACCTTCATTTATTCTTTTATTTCTCAACTGATCAGTTCAACTATTAACACATTTGTTTCCGTAATGAATTTTCTATTTACTTCGAAAACATTGTCTTAACTGATTTATTTCAAAATAAACTAAAGTCTAATTGGAAAAGAACAAGTCAATATGTTTATTTTTTAATTCGATCGGCTGCTCTCTCTAATGTTGATACGACACCATATGGCTTTCGTGATCGTGCTCGTGTCCAAAATTGCGGAACAAAACCGAGAAAATAAAGAAACGGTGCTATGGCAGCAATATATCCATAGATAGCTTCTCTTGTTTGAGTCCAAACTATTAAAAAACTAATCAAAATTAAAGTACAAACAAGAAACCATATCGGAATGTAAACTTTCGAATAGACAGAACCAAGAGATTTACGTATGAAGAGATAGAATACAATTACTGTTTGAATTAAACAATATAATGTAAATGATCCTAAGATTCCATACGTAACAAATGTTGATGTACTCGTATATCGATTGGAACTTACAAAACCCATTATTAAGAACAGAATAAATGGAACAAAACTAATAAGATGAGAAACGTGTAAAATGATACCATTGATTAAACCTTGACTTTGTAATAAGAAAAGAAGACGACCGATAATGATTGATAGAACTTGAGGAAGAAGTAAAACAAGACCAACAATGAAAACGATATTTGATGAACCAGAAGATAAATGAGAGACTTGTAAAAGATTTCCTTGGCCAGGTACATAATTCGAGACTAAATTACATGAAACCATTGTCACAATACATGTTATCAAAGCAGTAAATGGAAGAACGGCAAGTGCCCAATCCCATGTTGATGCTGCAGTTGGAGCCATTTTATTTTAATTAATTATCTATCTAAATAAACAAATTCAATACAAATATATTCACATTTTTTTGTTAAACTCTTCTTTTCAAACAGAATAATGAAAGATTTATATTTTTTTGAAAAAAAAAACAGTTCTTATCATTGTCCTTGAAATGATTGTTGAAAAGCAATGATAAGATTTTTCTTTGTCTTATTCTTTTTTTAAACTACACAATATCACATTTGTTTTGCATTTGAACAAACTAAACATTGAGGATTTTGTTCATTAGGAAAACCTGCTGTTGAATATCCTCCATCATACATTGATAAATTCAATTGAGTCCAATTATGAAATGATGAATTGTTTTGAATTAAATATTGAATCCATGTATTCACAATTAAACATGAACCTGAAACACAAACTCCAATCCAACTGCCAACAGTTCGCGTGGAAAATGATTTATCTTTGGGAATGAATGATATCGACTCATGACTTTGAATTGTGTCTGGTAATAACATTTTCAAGATTTGTCTTTCATCCAGAAGAGTATTTTCATTGAATTTAAACGAATCATGAGTAGAATTATGACATGCCCAACACGAGTCATTTAATTGACCAGAAAACAGATTGATTTCTATACTATTTGCATAAGTCGAACCAGAAACATAAATTATATTTAAAGATTTACATAATGAATTAACTGCATAATCAAAAACAGCTCCGTAATCGATATTATTAAAAATGACCGTACATTTTTTTGCTATTTCAACAACTGTTGACCAATTGGTAACAGCATCGAGATGATAATCATAAATATTTGTTCGTAAATTATGAAATTCTTTTAAATGTTGAGTTGCTGTTTTCACTTTCGATTTGCCAACATCAGATAAACCAAATAAAATCTGTCGATTTAAATTTGATGCTTCAATAACATCTCGATCGAGTAAATAAATCGAATCGACTCCCATTCGAACAAGTGACATCGCAATGCTACTACCAATACCACCAACACCGAGAACAAAGACATGTTGTTGTTCGATTGTAGATTGATCGAAATTTTTCATAATACGTTGCCGATCAAAAACATCATTCGAAATTTCATCTGGAATTTCTTCTTTTTCACGGATTATGTATTTTAAATTGTATTTATTTGTTGCATTTACTTCAGCTTTTTCACTCATTTGATCAGTTAAAACAAAACTGCGTCGTCAATCAAAAGAACGACCAAAGTTTTCTTTTCGGATTTTACGTCTGAAAAAGAAATTTTATGATAAAAACAACGAATCTTGATTCGCTGAAAATGTCAACACTCGTCGCGTTCTGTCCTATGCAAAAAGCAAAAACCTTTAAAAAATGTCGTTTTCTTTTTTTTTTCTTAAACTCGCCTCTAGCATGACGAAGAACTCAACTGAAGCAAATATGTTCTCAAAATTTAAACATTTTATCGGATCAAAAACTCGAGCAAATGCTAAATTTGTTACTAATTATTCGAGTGAAAATGACGGTTTCACGAGTTTATTCGTTTAGAAACTAATTTTCATGTCTCCTCTGAAATCAATTAGATCACATTTGAATTCCTCATTAAACATAATTCGTTTATTTTTGGTTATTAGACCATTTATTTTGAGAATCATATGGGTACTATGTATCTGTCAAAAAAAGAAAAGATATATATATATATATAAACATTTTTTTTTCTGGTAGCTTGAGATTCATTTGTAAAGTAATGTCAGTATTCAATAATACAACTGTGACAATTACTGAAAGTTCATCGACTCTGATTTTACCACAAATCTCGCATAAAGTACGTTTTTGGTATTTTCTTTGTTTTGATGTTTTATCTGTGAGTTGTGCGATATTAACCTTATATTTTCTTGTTACTGATCGAGCACTTCGTCGTGCATTAAATAATCACGTTTATATTGTCTTATTATCAATTGTAATCGTATACGAAGTAGTTGACATTCCATTTTTTCTTCGAAATACTTTCTATGAAACACCTTGGCAAGCATCGAATGATTTCTATTTGTTTTGGGCATTTTCTGATTATTTACTTTTCGTTCTTCAAATTGAACTATTTGCTTGGTCAACTGTTGAAAGACATATTTTAGTTTTTCATGAATCTTGGGTAGGAACAAGTAAAAAACGTTTCTTCTTTCATTATTTCCCAATTATTGTCATCATCATTTACAATATTGTTTTCTACATAATCGTCTATTATGGTGTGTCGTGTGACAATTCATTTGATGATTTTCTTCATGGAAGTATTTACGTGCCATGCACATTCGATCAAACGATATTGGGAAGTTTGGATTTATTTCTTCAACAAGTTATTCCAATGTTGACAATCATAGTTGCTTCATTTGGTCTTCTTGGACGTATTGCTATACAAAAGGCTCGTGTTCGTCAAGCATTTCAATGGAGAAAATATCGTAAATTAACTATTCAATCGGTATCGATTTCAGCAATTTGTATTCTCTTCAATTCACCATGGGTATTTACTGCATTAGCTTTTCAATGTGGTGCACCGATTGAAGTTGTTTTACCGATTTTGACTTACTCAAATTTCGTTTATTATAATATTCCATTTTGTTTTCCATTTGTTTGCTGTTTGACATTGGCTGAACTTCGAAAGAAATTTAAACATCTGATATTCTGTAACAGGTATCAACGAATCGATATTTCTGCAATGACAAACACAGGAACAAATAAAACTCGTTGAAATTCTCGCACTCACCCTCCTCCAATTAGAAAATCTCAAAAGAAGAAATTTCTACTTACATGAACAATAAATCGTTACGATTGACGTATATTCGCCTACACTTTTTGCATTGATTCATTTGAATATCGTTTCTTTTTTATACGTACGTCGAATAACTCATGTGTGACGACGATTATACTCAATTACATCATTCAATCTTTTCGTATCTACGTAGACCATTGACGGCAGAAATAAATCAATTTATTTATTTATCAAACAACGCTTGTTTAGAGAAAATCATTTTACAATTGAGAATTTTGAAGAGGTTCTAATGATTGATCATCATTCTCGTCCTCTTCATCGTCTTCTTCTTCTTCTTCTTCTTCTTCTTTAGGATTCAATGCAAATGATCCTTTTGGAATAAATGTCGATAGAAAAATAAGAATTGCAATTAAAGTAAATTGAACGCCAACCGTATAAATAAGAGCTGGTTTTATATCTTGATGAATTTTATAAACATGATCAATATATTTACCAAGAAAAGGATTTGCTATTGCGTAGAGAATAATATACGATGAATAAAGAAAAGACATAACAGCTCCAAGAACTGAAATATCTTCGTATGATGATTCAAGACGTGCAATCGACGATTGAATATGTGCAATAAGTGCAACATCGCTTGCAGCCCAACCGAATGAAATCGGAATAAATGACAAAGCAATAAACCAAGCATATCGACTTCGAATAATCGATGGTTGACAAAAAGGAACATACCAAACAATCAATAAAAGAATCGAACTCAATCTTAACCAAGGCAAAGGTGTTCGAAATCTACGAGCAAATATTAAAATAAATACTGAACCAAGTAGTTCACCAAAATTCGAACCACCAATGATAATTTCTGACCAAGCTGAATTTGTTAAATAACGTCGAGCTATTTGAGGAGATATTCCATCTTCGAGATAACGATGAGCATAGAGTGATAATGTATAACAACTAAATAACCAAATATATTTACGATTTGTTAGAATGATTTTTGCTCCGATAACAATCGATGAACTATATGAAATTAATTTGTTTAAAACAGTTTTTACGAAATTCTTTTTCGATTTTTTCTTTTGTTCTTCAATTTGAATTCGTTTTTTCTTCGTCTTCTTTTTCTTTCTTAAACTTAAAAATAACCAACATAATCCAGCAACCGTAAACAAAATCGGTGTGATAAGAAAAGCTTGATTATTTCCAAGTTTTGGAATTAAAACAAGACCCGTAACAAACGCTCCGACAGCTCCTGATATCGCATAAAATGTATGAACTAATGCATCGAATCGTTGCAATTTCTCAACATGATTTCCAACAATATCCGCCGGAATAACACGATGAATCGATTCAACTGTTCCATAAACAATACCTGTCAAACCGTAGATTAAAATTATCCAGTTCGATTGATAATCACCGTAATAACTGAAATCATTTTTATTTGTTGAATTGAAATCTTTGGGTTTTATTCGACCACCTGTTGCTGAATCGAGAATAATTAGAACGGCTGTAAATGAGCCAAAGATAAATATAGCAATCGAAAGAATTGTTCGAGTTGGATATCGTTTTATCAATGGACTAATTAACATCGAACCGAAACATTGTAATGCTTGATTTAAACCAGCAACATAACCAACTTTTTCGAATGTATGAGCTGTTCGATTACTTTCCAATGCATCTTGATCGAAACGATTTGTTGCTAAGGTTATGATTGATCCATTATATGCTTCTAATCCGAATTTATAAACAACAATACCGAATATGTAAATAATTAAATTACGTTTCTCTTCCGATGAAAATAGAGATGAGTTTTTGCAGATTTTCTTGTTCGTTTGAGATGACATTATCAAAGAAATAAATGATAGATCACATCAAAAGGGGATTACTGACACGGTTTTTTTATCCTCCGGATAAGAACAAAAAGGAAAGAAGTATATCCTTGAACTGACTTGACTCGAACGCATGAATATGCAACTAGTATGTATGTACTCTGGGTTCTCTTTTCGTTTGACATGGATGTAAAAGAGTAGAAATTTATTTTCAAAGAAAATAATAATAGAAAAAAAACATGTGACTGTCGTTACAATTTTAACAGAAACGAAGGAAAGAAGAAAAAGAACGAGTGTTTTATAGTTTTGTTTATTTTTGTGTTTTCTTATCAAGCAGTTTGTTTGAATTCGAAAATAAAAACTAAACGGATCATGTTGTGTGAATTAAGTTCTTATTTTGGCAATAATTTTGTGTTAACATGGCTAATGTTAAGTCTGATTGCATTTGTATCGATGATGATTTCGTCATCGATCCTATTTTATTATTCGTATGTTCGAATAACCTATGAAAAATGGTTGCAAAAATCGAATCCAAAATATCCGTCGGTGAAAGAAGTTCGAACGGAAATTATTTTAATGTTAAAAGGAGTTCTCTCGGGAACATTTTGTCCATCATTAACGTTATATTTCCTATCGAAAAATCAATTAAATGGTTATTGTGGAATCGAACCTTATGGATGGAAATATTTAATCATCAGTTTTTTTGTTAGTTGGTTATTTGTTGATTTTTATGAATTTTTTTATCATCGAATGACACATAAATATGATTTTCTTTGGAAGATTCATAAGTCTCATCATCAATTCTTTAATCCGACACCATTTTCAGTCATAGCCGAAGATTATATCGATCAAATTGTTGGTTCATCACCGTTATTTATTTTACCATTAATATTTCCAATAAATGTTGATTTACTTTTCTTTCAAGTAAAATTTAACAAAAAAAACCAAACAAAGATTTTCCATTTGTGAATTTCAGTTTGCTTTATTTTTCTATGCATACGGTGTTTATTTGCATTGGGGATTTGAATTGTCGTATCCCGATGCTCATCATCGTATTCTAAATACATCATTTCAACATTATTTACATCATGCTGTGTCAACAAAGAATCGTCCGTTTCATACGGGTTTCTTTTTTAAAATTTGGGATCAATTATTCGGAAGTATTTATCCTGATGACAAATGTTTCTGTGTTAAATGTCAATACAAACAAGGAAAACGAACATTACAACATTTTAATCAAATACAAAAGCCAGATTATTCGATTTTATTCAATTGGAAATTCTGGTTTAATCTTTTCTAAAGAAAAAATATCGTTCATCTTTCTTCATTAGTAAATCGAACAGATCCCAAAAGAGCTTCATCAGATTTTCTCGATCGAGCTTGTCCATAGAATTGTGGTACATAACCAATAAGATACAGAAAAGGACAGGCTGCAGCAATATATTCAGGAATTCCATCTGCAGTTATTAACCAAACAATAAAAAATGCAATTAATAATAAACAACAAATAAAAAACCAAATTGGATAGAAAACATTCGCATGTTGAGGTGCATCTATTCGATTCAAATATAAATATCCAATAAATAGCGTATGAACAAAACAATACAATGATATACACCCAAACATTCCATACGCACCGATTATATGAATTTGATAATTTTGATCTATACTTACAATTGCCATTACGAGCATAAATATTGACGAGATAAATGCAATCGAATGAAGAAGACAAATCAATAGTCGATTGATTAAATATTGACTTTGAAAGAGATATTGAATTCGACCGAGAAGAATTAGTAAAAATTGAATAAACATCAGAACAAAACCAATTAAGAAATAAATATGACCATCACCGGTACCAAGTTCAGAGATTTGAGGAAATCGTTCATCTTCTCGTGCGTTATTAGGAACTAAACTGCAAGTAACAATCGTTAAAATAAATGTAACAATCGTTGTAAAAGGTAAAATAGTTAATAACCAAACCCAAATTAAAACAACTAATGTCGCCATTTGATAAAATTCTTTTTTAAATTGTCAACTAACCGCACTTTTTTCCATTCGTGTATTTATTTATTTATCTTTTGATGTAAGTTGAGTCATGATAACTTCGTGTCTAAAGTCCAACTAATGATATCATCCTTATTCATTTTACTGATTAGATCGTTTATTCTTGTTTTGAAATAAAAAATAACAAAAGAAAAAAGAAGAGTTATTGATCATCTTCGATCATCATATAAGTTGTAGATTCATTGCTTGTCGTTGATATTGTTTCACCGTTCAATTTACCTAAACATAAATTCAATTTAAATTAAAAAAAAAGTTTTTCGAAAAAGAAAAACGAACGATTGGCTTCGACTTGTTGATTAAGACAAATAATCGAATTTTGTAGATCTGATTTCGATCCGATTGTTGTACGAGAACAGATTATCGAATTTTGAAGAGTAACTCTACGAAAACCCCCAAATTAAATCGTTATTTTCAATTGAAAATCTCGTCTCACCCTTCTTTGATATTAACATTATCTAAAATAACACAATTCGTTATTTTACATTTTTCATCGATTCGACAATTTTTTCCAATAATCGTTCGTTTAATAATTGTTTTCTTGCCAATTTCTGTTCCTTCGCCAATAACACAATCAGGACTTATCTTTACAAAAATCATTCGAATTCAAACAAAGACAAAAAAAAGCAAAAGAATTCTACTTGAACTTGATCTAATCGATCTTTGAATGTAACATCTTTATTCGTATACGATAAAATCAAAGAAGCAGCCTGCAAAACAAAACCGAATTCAACTAATTTCTTCGACAAAACGTTGAATCTACTTGTCGATTTGCTTCGAGATACGATAAAACGTTTTTAACTCGAAATATTTGCGAATCATCAGTGTAAAAATAACAACCGTCTTTGATTTGTTTGTTATCGAAATCGTATCGTTCGACGATGTTGGTTAAATCGGTACAATCATCCAGATCAATCGCTATTCAAACATAGAATTCGATTTGTGAAACGAAGAAAAACAAAGAAAACTTTTTTGTTTATTTATTAATGATTTTTGACTTTGTGTTGGTAAAAGTTGTTCAATCGGTTGGTTCGTCGCCATTTGACGGATCATTTTCGGAAGAAATTCTTTTCGAAATGATGAATAATTCGAACGGATCGCGATGTCTAAATACGATTTCTTTATCAAATAAAAATGACCGTCGACTAAATCCGTTCGAATTATTGTTCGAGGATATCTAATTTAAACAAAAACAAGTTTTTTTTTGTTGTTATTCGAATGAAAAGATGAACCTCGAGAGAATATTCTGTCGAATTGGAAGATCATCATCTAAATCAGCTTTCAATCGAATTGAAGTTATTGTATTACTGGATTGATCAACGATATAAAACTCAGGTTCTATTCAACAATAAAATCAATTCGATTGGAGATCGTCGAAGAAATTTGTCTACCTGGAGTAAATTTCGTTTTCTGTCCCGGTTGAGCAATCGATTCTTTGCCCATGGGAAAAGGTGTTTTAAGCAAAAGTATAGCTAAAGATGCATCTCGAACTCGAAACATATTGATCAAAGGAGTTAAATTCATTTTGCCAAATAAATCACAAGATATCAAACAAATCGATTCAGTTCGAATCTTGGAATAACACGCACGTAGAATATCTATTGTTCCCAATTCATCAGTTTGTTGTTGTTGATCGTCATTGGCACTTGTTGTTGACTCGTGATGTTGACGATGAATGATCAATTCATACGACAAATCCAATGTCGACAGATAATCATCGAGATTTTGTCGGTATTGATTCGATGTTAAAATTAACAATGGAGAAGAATTTAAACTTGGATGATGTTTGATGATTTCTAATGTATACCAAATCAATGGACGATTACCAATCGGTAATAAACTTTTTACATTGGACAAATCGTTCGACAAACGATTTGTTCCACCGGCGTATAAAATCACTGTGAATTCTGTCATCTTTAAAAGAAACAAATGACGGTTAAGCAAGAGGAAAATACGAATCACTTTTATTTTGAAATAAAAAACGGAAAAGACCTTTTTTTTTGTTCTAATGTTTAACAAGATACCAAAAAACACGCAAAGAAAAAAGAAGAAAATGAATTTTGTCCTTTTGTTTTCATTATTTGAAATGATTTTAAATCAAAAATGGAATGATCGATTTACGTTGTTTGGGATATTTATCACCGAATTCTTTTTTATAGGCTCGATGTTTTTGTTTGGCCCAAATGGTCATTTGAACAGCACCGGCAAATGTAAATAAAACTGCAGATAATGTTTGTGTCATCAATGAGAAACCTAACCAAGAACCGATTTCATACGTATAATTTGGACATGACACCAAATGAAACAAATTTGTCAATGGATTCGCAGTGGGAAACGGAATTTTACGTTCTTTCGAGCCTGCTGGACGAAGATTACGAAGAAGTAAATGAATCGAGAAATTACCGAGTTCATTCAACTGAAAATCAGAGATTAACTGAGTTTATCAATCATCAAGACAAGCAACTCACACTAAAAATGGCTAAACCAGCGTAAATTTGAAGATCTCCGAATGCGGGTGGAGTGTATTTGGGATGATTGACAAAATACGAAACAAATGCTGTAAATCCCCAATAATAACCGCAGTTTTTGAATAAATTAAACATTGGCATTGTTGAATGAGAAAAACGATGAACAAAGATCGTTTCCAAAATACGTTTAGCATAGTGAAATGACCAACATGCTGCACCCAAACTAATCAAACATTGCGTCATTGTTTTTTCTTTATTATTTCAAAGCAAAAAAGAAACAAACTGTGTAGCTAAATGAATTGGCTTAGAACTTGCTGCTGATCCGTAGATAAAACTTGGTCGAATATAGAATAACAAGTAAATCAATAATGGACCTGCATATTCAGCCATGAAAACCTTTGGTTTTTATGAAAATCCAATCAAAAGAATAGAAATGAGAAAGAGAGATGTTACTGTGCTCCATCCGATTTGTGGACCTAAGTCTTTGAAGTAAATTTTTCCACTTTTATCAACATTTAAATCGGAGAGTTTTTCGGAATCTTTGACAGATTTTCCAGCTAAAGGAAAACAGTTGAAAATGATAATGTTATTATCGAAATGAATTCGGACTTGGTTCGGTTCGATAAGATTGTCGGTCGGGATAAAGTTTCGGTTCTAAAAATCATTGGTTATCAACTCAAATTTGATTCGAATGACGAAATCAAACTTTGTTTAGCGACTTGTTTTTTTAATTCAGCAATTGTTGTGTTCGATGAAACGCTGTCAAGAGTCGCGACAACGCCATTTCCACGAGCTTTCAAAATTTCAAGCTAAATAAACCGTTTGTTGACATTTCCGTTTCAAAAGAAAATCTCTTTACTCGAAAAGTGTTCGATTGACTTTTGGCCGACATTCGTTTATCTTCGTCTGGAAAATGAATCAAATCTTTTTACTTTTCAATTTTATCTTGTTTTTACCAATTGTAGAATTGTTTGTCGTTTATGTAACCTCTTTCATTTCATTGGTTCGTTTCTACTCCAATCAGATTTTCTCATCGAATATTTTAATTATTTTAATTAATTTAATTGGAAATGTTGAAAATGATTGTGTGTTCATCAAAGATCAAATTTTACTTTCTTTTTCTTCTTTTCTCTTTCTTTATAATTTCATCATTGTTAACAAAAATAGATTTTCTCATTAGATTAAACATCTACATGTACATCTATTTAATTTTTTGTAGAAATTATCAAATGAATTCAAATGAAACAGCTGCAAATGACGAAAATCCTGCAAGCTCTACTCGTAAGTTAAAAAGTTATCTTTTCAAACCCATTATTCTTGTTTCTTTTTTCAAGGCCCGGTAACCGGAAAAATCTATTTTCTTTGTATTTCTATAACAGACGTTATAAGCGGCAAAATTATGACCAAATACAGACAATCGTATCGATAGGTCTGGGAACGAGTCGAATGCAATATTCTCGAATTTGTGCCACATTGATAATGGAAGATACTTGGTTATGAAATCCGTCAGCATTTCGATTGAATAAGAATGGATACCTTCGCAAACAGAAAGATTTACAAAGAAACAAATGCTATTTGCTTATGAAAAATTAAAATCAGTCACTTTCGATGAATTCGAAGAAATTAAACAACATCTATACGATATTAGATGATTTATCAAAATCACCAATACCTTCAGCTCGATGTAATTGTTCATTTTTGTCTTCTTCTAGATGACAAATATCCGGTAAAAATTGAACACTATCGAAGCAACGATTCGTCACCCATGTGAAAGTAAAAAACATTTAACTAGTTTTTCAACATTGGAATAGTTTTCACGACTTTTCACTCCACAGTAGTGCGTTAAATCTTCAAAAATTTTTTACATATGTTCTCTGATTTCATAACAAATAGAACAACTGATGTTAGTCGATAATTTCCTATTTTCATATTTATTTGTTGAAATGACTGACGACGATGATGATGAGCGAATGTTGTTCAACAAGAGAAACAAGTGTTATTGAGAATCTGTTTGTGATTTGACTGTCAGAAGTTGAAATAGAACTGTCGCTTGAGAGTTCAATTGACAATTTTTATTACAGAAAATAATAACAAATTAAATAGAATTAAATGTTTGCTCGATAAACAATTAAATGGACCGGCAATGTCAAAGAAATGTCGTCGGTTTTTAAGAGAAGAAAATCTTTCTCGTCATTGTTTTTTGCAATTTGAACAGCAAATAGATAAAATTTTCCATCGATTGAAAATTTCTTTGAATGCAAATGACTTTCAAAGATATTTTTCGATAAATAAATCTCGTTGGAATAAGTATTTGTCCAATGTAAACCAAAGAATATGATCGATTGAATTGATGAACAATCACAATTATAATAAAACGTTTCCATTTTCTCATTTTCGTGTTCCTTGAAATGAGTTTTTAGTAGACAATTATCAATTGATTCAATCTTAAGAAAAAGATTTTCTATTTGAAGACAAAGAAGTCGAACGATCTTACTCGTTCGATAATCCAATCTGTATTTGACATTGTTTGTTGAAAATCTTGAAAACACTTCAATGATTTCCATTGAGATTGATCAATTGAATTCGTTGAAACAATAGGCAACGAAGGATTTTCTTTAAATTTTGATTTTTTAAGAGAAAACAATTGATTTTGTTGATTCATTTTCATTTGAAAACGAACTAAATCGAAATGATAAATCAATTGTTCATTTTCTTCTATCGAAATCTAAGAGAAAGAAATAATCGAAAATTCTTTTTTAATTTCAACTCGACAAACATTTTTCTCTTGAAAAGCCAAAGCTAAATCGATATTTAAACAAATAAACGGATTCAATTGATGAACTTCATTTGAATTGATTTCATAAAAATATTGATAAATTCCGTCATTTTTTTGTTTGAGAAGATAAAAACATTGCGAACAACTTTGTCGATCACCGATTAATTTCAATTCCTCACGAGAATAATCGAGTTCAGGTTTGACATTCCATTTTAAACAAAGTTCAATTAATTCATCGATCTTTTTCAAATGAACCGGATCGATCAAAGAAAACGGAAAAGTTTTTTCGATGATTAGATTTTCTAGTGAATCGATTAAAGATTTTGGATTTGGTTTAATTTTTGCTGAATCGAACAAAAGACGAATTGTTTTGCCTAAATATTCTCTCGATCGTTCGTTTTCTTTTGCTTTCAAAAATCAAAAGTGTCAAACTTTGAATTTGTTTTTGAATCAAACGATTTTGAGCTTGTTGAGAAAGACTTTCAAGATAAATTCGAAAGATCTAATTGATTTGAAACGAAACGAATTTCTTTTTCAAACAAAAAATCAATCTCAATCAAACTTGATAACATTCATCTCCTTCGGCATCATCAGTTAACGGATAGATCACAAATAAAACTTCGATTTTCGATTGTTTTAAACATTCTCTTGCTGAACTGATCATTACTTCACAGACAAATCCTGGATCAAGACCAAGTTGACCAGTTCCAATCTACAAACACAGGAGAATTTCTCTCTCTCTTTTGTGTTTTGGTTTGTCTTACAGGTGGAAATGAAATCGATTGGAAATTTCGTTGTTGAGCTTGTTCAATCGACCATTTGACTAAATCTGCTAACGACTATTCAAATCAATTCATTGCATTTTCAAATTTAATTTTCGAAAGAAAAACTTTTTGAATGTTGTCAAAATCCAATTGATCAATTTGTGTTTCCCAAGGAACGAAAAGAATCTTTTTTGCTTTCGTTGAACCTCCATCGAGTAACAAAGCATCATTTGATGCATGAAGTCGTCGGTATTCATTTTCAATTGTTGGACCAGCACAATGAAGAACATTCAAACGTAAATTATTCGAAGTACTGATGCAAACCATCATATCAACCTTCGAATAGCAACATTTTCTCATCTTATTTCACTCGAAAATAATAAATATCCTACGGGAACTTGAGTGATATCTCCGCAAATAACGTCAATCGATGGACAATTCTTATTGTAAAAAGTAAATTATCGAGAGAAAAGTAAAAAATAGAAATGTGATTTTTACTGTTGAAGATGATTCGATTAGTTGAATATTTACTAAAATTTGAGAATTAATTATTGAAAATAGGAATAAATAAAACTCACTTGTCATTGGTTTGGGTTCGGTTAAAATACAAAAGGAACGATTTTGTTGAAGAATCGAAAGAGCAGCTGAAGAATTGATAATTAACGAAAGTCGTTCATCGATTGGTAAATCAATTGATTGAAGTGATTGAGATAAAAGAGAATTTAAATCATCTTCGATTTGTTTTCCTTCTTCTACAGTTTTAACACGACAAAAATTGAAAATTAAATGTGACACAATTTCACATTGATCTTTTTCAACAATTGAATTTCGCAAAGGACCAAGAAGATAATTGATCTAAATCGAATTCCAAATTTCGTTTCAATTTCAAATCAAAATCGAATCACTTCATCGGAATTGAAAGCTTTCGAATATTTGTAATCGATTTTCGAATTTGTTGAATGATCCTGAACAGTTAATCGACGAGAAAGACGAAATTTCGATTGATTCGAAATGGAATTGTTTTCAGGTTTTAGTCTTCCACGACCTAATGCAAGTCCAGGATGATTAAAATTCGTTTTCGGTGGAGTTTTCAGTGAAAGTTTAGCTAAACTTGAAATTAAACTAAGAGTTTGATCGTCCGAAGACGATAAATTGGCGTTCGAAAGAATGCGTTCATTGTGTTTCGTTGCTAATGAATGAGCATATGAACATTGACCTGTTTGTCTGATTTGCTCACAGTCGGTGTTTAAGAGATATTTTTCACATAAATGAAGTTTTGAACAAGTCGACGGACATGAACCACTTTGTTTTTGATCGATTTCACAAAGACAAAGCTAAGAAATCGTTTTCGATAAATATTGTTTTACGAAAATTGAAAATGAAATCTACTTGATTTTGAAAAACGAGAACAGTTTCATCTTGAGATAAACAAGAAAAATTCGAGATTGGCGATTGACGAAGAAGAGTTAATAGAAATTTTCGTTGAAGTGGAAGAATTTTCAATAAATCTTCGTTGATATTGAGTTCGAGAGGTTTGTTCAACGATTGATTTCTCTCAAATAATTTAACAATCTTTTCAATATATTCAAAATTCATATCGATCGTTTAGCAAATTTTAAAAACACGAAACGTTTGCTCGTCAAATTTATTTATTATTTCCCAGTGAAATGATTCGATTAGTCATCATGTCAAAAAATACTACGCTGATTGCTAGATGACGCTCTTCTGCAGTTAGAACAACATTTTTTATATTTATTTCATTTCTCCGGTTTGTTTTCACAACGATTTGACTTAATCAACAACATTTGGAAATTTTATTAAATGGAAGAACAACTTGAATTCGTCAAGTGTCATTTTCATATCCGTTTTCATATTCGTCGTATTATTAAAAAAGAATGAATAATGTTTTGACATCGTGTTTTCAATTGATCAATTTGAATGAAAAACAAAAGAATTAATCGAATGAGTTAATGATCTGTTAAATATCTTCCAAATCATTTGTTTTCTTTAAGAGAAAAGAAAAAAGAAATGCAGGTGATCTTTTGAACATTGAAATCAATCTGATTTGTTAACTCAAACACGAAGTCTTGTTTTTTTCTCATTTCGAATGACGTTTACTGAGATGAGATCAAAGAGAACATCATGCTAATTATGTCATTTCTTTAACAAGCAGCTTATCAATTGAAGATTAGATCATCAACAATATGGATATTTAATCCATCGTCTCTTCTTTTCTCCTTTCCTATTGAACATTTCAATTCGTTTTAGCCAATCAATTTTCATTTGACCAGAAGAGAGAGAGAGAGAGGAGAGAGAAAAGAGAAGAGAATCGAAATAGTTGAAGGTCATTTGAGAAGAAAATGAATTTATGGAAATGAACGAATATGAAGAAATAATCGAACGAAATCGTGGCGGAAGAAAACAAGTTAAAACTGGTACAACACGTCGAAATGCTCGAGAACGAAATCGTGTTAAACATATAAATGATTGTTTTGAAATTCTTCGTCAACATATTCCCAATGAAAAACACAACAAAAAATTGTCCAAAGTCGATACACTCAAATCAGCGATGATTTACATTGAAAATCTTAAACTTTTACTTCAACAATCTTCATCTTATCAGCAACAACAACCAAATCATTTCTATCCTTTCGACGAACAACAAGCACAACATTGTTTTTCGAATTCAAATTCGAATGTAACTGAACATATTTGTGAATGAGACGACACGTCAAATGTCCTGCTGTTTTTAATATGTTTAGTTGATTGTAATGTAATGATAGACAAATGAATGAACTCTATTCATATACTCAACGGCGTCAATGACCTTCTATTTGTCTTCTTAATTAGACTACGAACAAATTCATTTCCGTTTTTGTTTGTCAGACAGATCAACCAAAACAATAGATTCTTTTCTCTATTCTCATTCACTCGCACACATTTACATTTATTTATCAATTTTATCGTCTTCTTTTTCTTTTCTTTTTTTTTCAATAAAACCAAATTTTCATATTTGAAAATTGTTAATCGAAAACGAATGGAATTGATTTTTTTTTGTTTTCGAAAAGCGGAAAAAGGAAATGAGAATTGGATTAAAGATTAAAACCTTTGAAAAAACAATTTCATTTCGATTTCGAGAGGTTTCTTCCGATCGATTAAAACTTCATTTTGTTTTCCGGGCAGGCAGACAGGTAGATGACGCTCTTCGGCAGGCTGAAACAATAATTGGTGAAAATCTAGTCAAATGATGGAATGACGAATATCGTCTGTTTGTGTTTTTCTGTTGATTGAGACACATTCTTCGAATAGAACAGCAAACAACAAGTTCGAGTGATTTTGAAAAGATCTGAATTAGTTTAGTTCGATTAAAGTTTGCTTAAGATTGGTTGATATTCGATTCAATCGAATCGAGTGCACAACAAACCCGTATCGAATAATCACCAATGTCTACAGTTGCTACTGCCACAGCGTACTTCGAAGAGCAATCATCTCAGCAAGGCATTCGTCAACGATCAACACACAATTCATCCGAAAGTCGAACCAATCGAATGATTCCCATGTACAATCGTCGAACGATCTCAACGAGCAATTTTACATCGATAAGAAACGTTTTATTTATTCTAATTTTGATCACATTCGTGTTTATTATTTACTCGTCATTGTCATTATCGCCTTTGCTTCGTTTTCTCGATCCGTATTCGTACGTGTTGGTGTTCGACGCCGGTTCGACAGGCACACGGATTCATGTTTACAAATTTCGAGCTTCGACCGACAATGACAACGGTGATACGTTCGTTTTGAAAGATGAAATATTCAAAGAACGAAAACCGGGTCTTTCATCATTCGCCGATAATATCGAAGGTGCACAAGCACAAATCGATGAATTATTACAAATTGCTGATAAAGAAGTCAGCCGATTTAAACATCGATCGACACCATTGGTTCTACGAGCCACGGCGGGTCTTCGATTGATCAATGAAAATAAACAAAAACTTTTGTTAGAAGGTGTTTCGAAAAGTTTTGGTAAATATGGTTTCTATCGACCGAAATTGGATATTGCAATTATGAATGAAACCGAGGAAGGTATCGATGCTTGGTTGACTCTCGTTTATCTCAAAGGTGAACAATTCTATGGAAGTCGAATAGCTGCACTCGATTTAGGTGGAGGATCGACACAAATTACATACAATCCTGCTCTTTCAAATACAAGTCTAGCTGACAAATTAAATCTTTTATTGAAAATGCAACAGCCTGTTGAACCTGAACAAATTCAAGCATTTCGTGATCCGTTGAAAAAAGATAAAAAACAAATGCCAAAAATTGATGTCGAAAAAGCCGATCTCGAAGAAATCAAACCGGTTAAAATCCTTAAACGACAAGATGCTTTAGCTGAAACGAATAATAACGAGAAATTCTTAAGTGAAGAACAAGCTGTTCTTGCTCATATGCATCAATTTCGAATGTTTCGACGTGATATTAATCTCTATTCACGTTCGTATTTAGGTTACGGTCTTATGATTGCCAGACAATTGATTTTTATCAATGAAACCAATGATCAACGAGCGATTGACAAACATCAATTGAAATCGACATGTTTTGTCAATGGTTTCGATGGGAAATTTAAATTTCAAGAAATTACTTGGAATGTTCAAGCTCAACAAGGTAAAACTAAATCACTTTTTTTCCTTCGTTTTTTTTTCATTGATTTGTTTTGTTGTTTTTGTACAGATGTGAATTCTGACGAACGATTCTATGCTTGTATGTCAACAATCGATCGTTATGTTGGGTTAAATGTTCAACCAGCTATTGGTCTTGATCAAATGTCGATCTATGTGTTCTCATATTTCTATGATATCGCCAATGATGCTGGTTTATTAGCACAAAGTGACGATTCATCAGTAATCACAACAATTTCTGTTCGAGCTCTCAAAGAAACAGCGAAGAATTATTGTCGAAATGGTTCCCAAGAACATCCATTCTTATGTTTCGATTTAACTTATCTCTATTCGTTGTTAACTAAAGGTTATGGTTTATCTGAACAGATTGAAATTCATATTTGTAAAAAAATTCAACAATTCGAAGTGGCTTGGTCACTTGGATTGGCATTGAAACTATTATAAACAATAGGAAACTCTCTTCTAACGACAATAAAAAGTGATGAATTTCGTTTCTCTCTGCCTTTACTAATAAAACAATTCTTTTTTTCTCTCTCTGTTTGGTTGATTTGGTTTTCTTTCATTGTTAAATCCTATTTATTACAGATTTATTCGGAGTTTTGTATGATAAAAACTGTTTGTCGAAATCATTTAATTACTAATTTAATAAAAAAACGTCAAATGTCAACAAAACAAAGTCTTGAAATCGATATCACCAGTGACAATATTTGTCGTAGGTTGATTTTCTCCGTTTAAAAATCGAAGAAATTTGTTTGTAAATGTAGCTTGGTGTTATGTTGGCAAACGTCGACTGGACAAAGCTCTTTCTCAAATCGATACATCGAATTTAAACGTTCGAATTAATTGGCATCCATTTGAATTAGATCCTGGCCTTCCGTCGGACGGGTCACTTCTTAAAATGGATCGATACAAACAGAAATTCGGTGAAACACGAGTCAAACAAATGCTACCACAAATGATTGAAACAGGCAAACAAGAAGGAATTCAATTTTCATTTAGAGGTCGAATTGGTTCGACATTGGATTCGCATCGATTGATTTTCTTTGTTCAACAACAGCCGAATGGAGATGAGAAACAAAATGAATTGATCAATGTTTTATTTCGAAATTATTTCGAAGAAGAAAAAGATTTGTCCGATCATGAAGTTTTGATTTCTGCGGGAGAACAAATTGGTTTCAATCGAAAGGAAATTGAAGAATTTCTTCGATCTGATCAATATAAAAAAGAAGTTCGACAAGAAATTCAACAAGCCAATCAACGTGGAATATCCGGTGTTCCTTTCTTTCGTTTCAATAACCAAATTGAACTTAGTGGAGCTCAAGATCCGCAAACGTTTATTCAAGCTTTCAAAAAACTTGGTTTAAAAATTTAAAACTCTTTGTTTTTTCTTTCTTTTTCAAAAACAATAAAAAAAAACTAAATTTTCATCCGGTTTTAATAACGAAAATCAAGTTGTCTCGGCGTCATAAACAGTTTGACGACATCGAGAGTGACCTCTTTTCGTCGTTCTTGATGTTGAGCAACTAAACCTTGAAGAACTTCGATTAAAATCTTTTTCAATTCGCCAGTCAACATCTTTCCCGATGAATAATCTTGTCGAATTTGCTCGAGTCGTTGATCATCGTCCAAGAAGAACGTCAAATATTGATAGGAAACATCGACTTCGCAATCGCCGCCTTTGGCTCGATGCTCTTCGACAGTTTCTCTGCCTCCGCTAAACGCGTGTTTGTTCACTTTATCTTTGATATTTTTCGGTGTATCGGTGAGAAAAATCGATGAATTCGGATCCGACGCCGACATTTTGGATTTCGAACCTTGTAAAGCGGGAAAAAACGTCGAATGAATCAACGCTGGCTTAGGAAAATTTAATCGTGGTGCAACATCTCGAGTCATTCGGAAGTATGGATCTTGATCGATTGCACAAGGAATTAAACATGGAAATTCGTGTTTCAATTTTTCACCGAAAATAAATGGAAATGTTGAGCTAATCGAAGGGACGGCTTGAATGGCTGGAAAGGAGATTTTACCAATGCAATCACTTTCAGTAAAACCAAAGATTCCTTAACGAAAAAACATCGATGTTTATGTCGATTTGCAATGGATTTCAGGTTCTGTTTTACCTTTGACTTGATTAAATGTGACACATTTTTGAATTCGACAGATATTTCGATAGAAATTCGGACATTGACTAGAGCAAAAATATTGAAATCGAAAAAGTGTAAAAGACGGCAAACTTACGCCATAAAATCAAAATCAGAGAAAATAAATGTTTTCTTCGGATCGAAACCACAAGCTATAATATCTTTAGCATTTTCATAGGCATATTTATTTCCTTCCTCGATTGTTATATCTTTCCATAAGAATTTCTCATCATCAGTCATTTGAATCACCAAAGGCACATCGAAAGCATCTTGTAACCATCTTACAAAAACAAAAAACAAAAATGTTGATTTTGAGAATTGCAAATGTTTTACTTGGTCATGATAAAAGGAATCAAATGACCAAGATGCATCGCTTCAGACGAAGGACCACGTCCGGTATATAAGAAAAATGGTTTCTTCTGTTCATATGCCGTTAGAATCAATTCGAGATCTCGATGTGAGAAGAAAATTCCTCGTCGAATGAAATGATGAACTGGTTTTTTGATAATCGATTCGATTCGAGCGATTAATTCGTCGGAGATTTTCGATGAACCAAATCGACCTTAATTATTCATCAGACTTTTTTTTGTTAAATTGAAGATAAAACCTACGAATAAGTTTGTCATAATCGATTCCTGTTAAACTTTTCCCCACGACTTCCCATGGATTTACAATATCTTCACTTTCTTCGATTGGTTTTTCAATCGTTTCTTCAGCTACTGGATTGGACATTCTAAAAAGTAATATATCAATTACAAATCATTTACGTTCATTTATAGACGAAGATTTCAATTATTGCATCAGTCATTTCTTTTATTATTCTCATAAAGCAACGAAGATATTGCGTGGTTTCTTATTTCTGAATCATTTCGATTGGTGGTAAATCAATTTTCAATTGAATTCTTTTTTTGAATTTTCTAATTTATTAATTAGTTTCACTTTTGTTTTTTCAATTTCCTATTGCAATATTTAGTTTTCATTCGAATATTTTCTCGTTTATTTTTCGACAGATATCGCTATTAGTCTATTATTACAACGAATTTTATTTAAAACAAAAAAGCGAAAAATACTAAAAGTAAAAGGAAGGTGTAATATCTATAATGTCGTCGTCGATGTCATCAGTCGGACTCATGGAAATATTTGGTGATGTTGAGTGACTGATTCTTGAAGGATTATTATCTGAAAAAAAATAGATGGAAAATCAATTTGAAATTCGTAATTAATGACTAAAAACCTTCGTCATTTGCTTGATTTTGTTCTTCGATTGTTAGATTTTCGTCGTCATTATGAATTAGAAACGAATCATGTTCACAAAATGAAGCGATTAATTGTGAAGATCTGAAAATGAGATCCGTGAGAAGTTTATCCTGAATTTGATGAAAATCCGTTCGATCATTGGAATCATTCGGCGAATCGAAATCGAATTGATAGAGTTGCGCAAGTTCACCGTATGTAAAATGTCGCGTCAATTGTTTGGCATCAACAACACCTGACAAATACAAATATCAAATTTATTTTCAAAAACAGATTTTCGAAGATATTTTACGATGAAACATTGTTTCTTTTGTTATCTGACGTTTGTAGATTTTTTCTTCCATTGTTCCTTTGACGATCAAACCTTTTCAATTCAAACGAAATTTAGTTTTTTAATGAATAAAAGTGTAAGAGAAATTATATACGGTAGATGTAAACAGGTTTAGTTTGTCCAAGTCGATATGATCGAAACATTGCTTGAAGATCGTGAGCTAATCATGTTATTTGATTTATTTAAATTTTCAATTGAAAAATGAATTTTCTACCTGGATTCCAACTTGTATCCAAGATAATGACACGATTTGCACTGAATAAATTGATTCCTACTCCGCCTGCAACAGTTGAAATTAAATACACTCGACTACGAACATTTTCTGTGTCGTTGAACAGTTTCATATCGTTGAATCGTTGTTTGATTGAAGTTTTTCCTAAAAATATTCGATAAACAATCGATAAAAACAAACGAAAATGTGTTTTGACGAACCATCAATTCGAAAATAATCGGTTCCTTTTTGCCATTGATACCAATGAGAAAGACATTCTTCGAGATAATCAAGAGCAATTAAACTTCGAGAAAATATTAAGATTTTATCTCCAATTGAACAACTTTCTTCGACGATTCGTTTGAGAACAATTAATTTTCCAGAAAGTTCAGTCTAATCAAAGAAAATTCCTTTCGAAAATCTTAATTTTGAAAGATTTAGTTACATTAAATTGATAATCATCGATATTAAACAACGGAAACCACCATTGATCTTTCATCGCTTCGAATTTGTTCTGAGAAAATGGTTGAATTGGAAAACTATCTGACGATAAATCCGAGAGAGAATTTGTTTTGTCCGTATATTCATCGGCAAAGATATTCTCGAGTTTGGCTTTTTCATTTTTGAGAATCTTTTTTTCGTACCAATCCAAAAAATAAGGTTTCAAAAGCCAAGGATGCTAAAAGAAATCATCATCATCTCTTTTTCAAATCAAATGAAAATCATCGTTTCAACAAACCGTCCAAATCTTCATTAAATATTGATAATCACTAAATAATTTCGTCACATTTAACCGTTCTTCGGAGCCAATTCCAGTTTGACACTGAATATATGTTTGATAGAGTAATTGTTGAAGTGGTTGACAACGAATTTTAATTGCTAAAACAAATACAAATTCAGATTTTTATCTTCATTCTTTGAAACAAACTGTATTCGAATTTAGTGGGTAGAAATGTTCGTAAGACATCGAGATCTCTTCGATGAATAATCGGTTGAACACGTTTATTGAGTGCATAGATTCGTCGTTTCATGAGAGAAACACACGATGGAGAACTGTTTTTATGTTGACCTGATTCAATTGGACTTCGAAATTGAAAAGCAAATTCTTTTTCAGTGCCTAAGAGAAAAAAAAACATAAGTTGATTATTGATTTTCGAAATCGATCGAACCGAGATAATCTGGTTTGCAGAATTGAATCATTGAATAGTATTCGTTTAGATTGTTTTGCATCGGTGTTCCGGTTAAAACGATACGACGTTTGGTTCGAATTTTATCCAATGTCGATGCGATTCCAGTGCGACGATTTTTTCTACAAGAAATTTTTTTTTTTTCAATGAAAATAGAAATAAAAAATGTTTGTTTCTACATGATATGTCCTTCATCACAGATAATTAGATCGGGTCCAGGATCACGAAGATATTTTCCTTCAACAAAATTTAAATTTGAGTTTTGAAAATAAGAAAGCGAAATCTTCTTACGATAAATATTTATATTTCCTAATTCGGTTTCTGAGGGAATTTTTCTTGGTTTTTTCTTTGATTGTCTGTTTTTATGAGAATCATCATCATCGTCTTGATGTTGATTGGGCATATCATCAATTGTAAATGTTAATTGACGATACATTTCATATCCCATCACAAGAACTCCACCATTTTCATGCCACTTCAATACAAAGACAATTCATTTCAATTCGAAAATCAACATTGAAACTTACATGACGAAGATATTCAGCTCGTTTTTCACTTCGAACCTCTTCATTTGAAAGTAAATAAATATTTATTGTTGGTTCAATATCTTTTAACCAATAGTTAAATTCATTTTTCCAACTATTTCAATAAAAACGTAATGTTATTTCTTTCTTTGAAATCGAACAAAAAAAAACAAACTTGATGGAAGTGTTTAACGGACATAAAATAAGAACTCGATGAACAGCAGTTACACTCGAATAGTTGAAAAGTGTATGAATAAGTACAATTGTCGTCAAAGTTTTTCCGAGTCCCATACAATGTGCTAATATAGCACCTGAACCTCCATGATCAATGCCAGTCTGTTGATCGATACTCTTTCCTATTTGAACTGTTGATTCGAATACTTGATTCCAAAGAAATCGAACGGCATCAACTAGAAATTGAATTCTATTTATTTGTAATCGAAATCGAGAAATTGGTGTTTTACTTTGATGTTGTTTCATATGAATAACGAGCATTAAAGCAACTTCAATAAGAATCTCATTTGTAACTGGATGAGTTTCAAGAATAAGTTCAAATGCCATTGTATCTTTTTGATGAAATTCTTCGATGAATTGTCCATTATATAAGTGTTGTTTTTGTGCACGTTCTAAACGAGCAATTTCAGCTCGTTGTTCTTGAAGTTGAATACGTTCGTCACGTGCAAATTGCTCTTTAACAACTTCTTTCGAATTTTTATTCCAATATTCTCTCAAAATTTTTCCTATTTTAACAGATATCAAACATCATTTTTCAAAAACCAATGTTCACATACGCTGGTCTTTTTTCTCGGCGGATATCCTTTTTTTGGCAGAAGTACATGGTAAACGCAAACGAATTTTAATCGGGGAATGATCTCTTTTTATGCCACGATTTTCATTGGTTGGAGAAGAAGGTTCTGTGTATCTAAATTGATTCGTCATTTAATCTTTCTCTTTCAAGTCTTGTCTTACGATAAAATCGATTGAGTATCTGTATAAATCATATTTTCATACGAACGAGTTTAGCTGTCTATTTTATTATAACAAAAGATGAATTGAATTGAGATTTTTGACGTAACTACGTGAAAATATATAAAATTGTGTGTTCGGTAATTTCCAAGCGAAAGGACAAATCACATGATTAGGAAGAAACAGAACGAAAAAGTAATGGGTTTTTTTTTCTTCGGTTACATTCGTTTTGTCTTACTAGTATTTATTTATGACAAGAAATTTCCAGGTTAAAAAGAATTATCTATGAAAATGAAATCATCATCATCATCATCAATGGATCTGAGCGGAAAACCCAATAATTACTGGGAAAATACGCGGAAATAAATATCAATGATGATTTATCGTTTTTATTATAATATTTATGACTAACAAAGAGATTCATTTCTTTGGGAAATTCTTTTTATGATACGTATTACATAGTTCGTGTTCAAAGAATTATACAAAACAAATAAATGAATAACACGTGTATTCACACAAATATTTTCTTTCTGTTCTTTATTCTTACATAATTCTATATGAAAATTTCGCAATACGCGTCATCATTGACCAATGCGTGTGTATAAATATATTTGTATCCGTACAGGTTTCTAAACGGCTGTTATTAGAATTTGTACTAGATGGCAAATAATATAAATCGAGATCTACTTGAAACGGATCGTTCTGGAGTGAAAGTAGATTATAGAACAGCATGTCCACGTTTTTCATGTCAAAATCGCGACACATTAGCAACTGGTCTACGTCATCTTGAAGAACATGGATATGTCGTTATATCGGACGTGTTAGATCAAGATGAAATTAATACGGCTAAAAATTTAATTTGGCAACATTTAGAAGGATTGAAAGCACCATATAAAATCAAACGTGGACAAATCAATACATGGAATCAATGGCCTGGACGACATGAAGCTGGAATTATTGAAGATTTTGGCGCAGGAAATTCACAAGTACAATGGTTTCTTCGTTCGATATCATCGGTTAAAGATGTTTTTGCAGAAATTTGGCAAACAAGAGATCTTCTCTGTTCAATGGATGGAATTGGTCTTTTTAGACCTTGGCATTTAAATCCAAATGTTCAACAAAGAGACATTCTCAACAGTACAAATCCATGGAAAACTGTTGGAGCTAATTGGCATGTTGATCAAAATCCAAATACGAAACCAGATCGGGTTTGTGTTCAAGGAATTCTTAATTTATTACCAGCTAATGAAACCACTGGTGGATTAATGGTTATTCCGGATTCACATCGACGTTTCCATGAATTACGTTCAATTTGGAAGAAAACAGGGAATAATTCGAAAATTCCTACATATCATGAAATTCTACAAGAAGGATATGGCCTTTTAATTCATGCTCAACCTGGTGATCTACTACTTTGGGATTCACGTACTGTTCATTGTAGTAGTCCATCTTTTGTTACACCAACACTTACATTAAATAATAATCAACCACCTGAACTACTACGAATGATCAGTTATATTTGTATGACACCATTGGCATTGGCTGAAAATCCCGAAGAATTAATTCAACAGCGACTTCATGCTTTTCAATATCGATTGACAACATCACATTGGCCACATGAATTTCATCTCAATGGTGGAGAAATATCACGAGGAGAAAATAGTATTCAATTGACTGATTATCAAATGAATCTTATTTTAGGTACTGACCAATAATTACATCATTAATGCGGTGCGAATATACAAAGTATTTCTGTATTGCATTGCCTGTTTTCTTGTTTTTTTTTCTTCGTCTTTTGTTTCTCAACATATACGCACTTTATCTTGTTGTACAATATGTATGTTTGTTTAACTCAGTGTTTAGATAGAGAATTTATTTTCAATAGCTATTTATTTTTCATTCCAAATCTTTTTGTAAAAAAACCTTTCATATTTGCATAGCTTTGTTTCATTTTGCCTTTAAATTCTCCTATTAAACCTTTTTTCTGCATAACAGCCATACACCAATGAAAAACTCGTCCATCATCATCTATACAGGTCATAATACCTTCAATAAGTTCGTCAACACCTTCTTCTTCTCGATGTATATCTTGATCTTCATCGATATATGGTTGTGTATTCACCATTGCACATAAACCAACATTTCCAAAATAACTGATTCCATCTCCCTCACTCCTCTCATTTGTTTGTTCATGATATATCTTTAAAATATCTTTAAATCGATTGAGAACAGCTAAACGTTGTGCTTTCTGTCCTGCCCATTTATTGGTAACAACAAGTGCACAGAATAATTTATAATCTCGAATACAAATATCGAGTAACCATTTCAATTGTCGAGTATCAGCAAATGAACCAGGTGATGCACAATAAATCATACAGAGAGGATCAGATTTCGGTTTATGCATAATTTTACTGAAATTATGTCGAATATCTTTTTCAGTCCAAGATTCAAAACCAGGTGTATCCCAAAAATTGTACGTATAAGTAATTGTTTCATTATCAATTGAATATTTTTGAGTGAGCACATAACGTGATATTTCTTTTGTACACGAATCAAGACCAGGATGTGTTTTAGCAAGTGTACGACCACACATTGCATTGATCAATGACGATTTACCAACACGAGCTGAACCACAAATAATTATATTAAATTCACGAAACATATCGAAAATTTTTTGTCGTTTAATTGGATCGACTGTAAATGTTTGACCTGCAAGTTCAATTTGTGCTTGATACGAATCATAACCAGATGCAAGGATACTTGTTCGTTTATCTAACACTTGAGATTCTTCTTCGTTTACAACTGTAATTGCACAATTATATGTTGTTTGTAATTCTTCCTCCTAAAATCAACTTTAGAACAGTATGAAATCAAAGATCAACTAACTTTATTAGTTGAATTGATTATATTCGTTGCAATTGTTCTGTCTGTTGACGGAGAATGTCTTTCATTCAAAGAATTAATTTCGTTTTAAATAAACAAAATATTTACTGGTCACAATAAGGAAGTTTATTAAAACTACGAGCATTTTTTAAACTTAATTGTTTGTTACATGATGTGCATTTAAAACAGACATTATGATAAATCTAAGAAAAGATATCTCTTTGATTATTTCAAAATTAAAAACTAACTTTCTCTTCGTAAAGAAAATATTTTTCTGCCTGATAAACTTGTTTTCGACAAACCCAGCATAAACTCATCGTTTGTTTTCGATCTAAAAGAAATATGCAAAGATTTACCTTTGAAAAATGAAATGATTGCATCTTACATACGTATATGTGATTATAGCACGTCAACGTGCACAAAAATGAAAGGAAAAGGAAAGAAACAGCCTTTTTTTTCGAAGGAGAATATGTTTTTCGTCTCCTCGTTTTTTAACATATGACGTATTTTGAAAAACATTTTTTTCTTTTCAATGTCATCGACGATACACGTTCGTTGCAAAGCGACGGGCGAACATTTTGATATTCCATTTGAATTAGAAACAACAATCGAACAATTAATTGAATATGTTTGTGACAATAGTACACTTCTGACGGATACAAATTCGACCGATTATTTTATGTCAATTAACGATTATGATGTTCTACAAAATGAGAAAACTATTCAAGATTTAAATCTCGATCAACCAAATCAATATTGTTCGCTTAATGTTTGTATCAAAACAAATGTTTTGTGTCAACGAATGACACAAAGTCATCGGTCACTTTGGGAAGATTTTGATTATAATAACATTAGTATGTTACAACATGTGACGTATTTTTAGTCTTTTTGTTTTTCTTGTCTATTGTCTAGAGAAACAATTAATTATAAACACTGACACAACAACAGCAAATAATAATAAGAATTCCAATGATGAAATCCATATTCTGATTTGTGGTGGTCCAAATGTCGGTAAATCGACGTTAATCAATGCATTTTGTGGCTGTCCAATTGCGAAAACAAGTCTCATTGGTCTTGATCAATGTACAACGAAAACAAGTAGTTATCAATTGGATAATATTTTCTTTTGGGATACACCTGGAATTCAACAATGGTCACACATTGATATTAATTCTTATTTCAATCAAATTCGAAAACATCAAACACCATTGTGTATGTTCTATTGTGCTTCGCCAGGTTCATTTGCTAAACTAAAACAACTCGATATTCTTCTCGATCAATGTATTAATCAACGACACATTTTCTGCGTATTAGTTGTGACGAATATGTATATGAGTCAGGCAAGATTGACAATTCTCGAAGAATTTAAAACACTTCTACATCATTATGTTGATGATGAAAAACAAATCAGAGAAGAAAATGGAATTTGGTTATACGGACGAATTGGTCTTTGCACAATGGTGAATAGTGTTGAATTTGTTGATGAAGATAATCATCGACAATATCCTCAAAAAGGTATTCAGGAATTAGTTCTTGCTTTAACCAAAATCTTCTATCGAACTCATCAACTTAACGATTGGCTGCAAACAATTGAACGAAATCAATTGTTTTGGTTGAATAACCAAGAAGAACTCTTTAAACTTACTAATAAACCACCTGAAACATGTCTTACAGAATTAATCTGATCTTTTTTAATGTACAAAATAATAAACAAAAAGTAATTCAAAATGTTGAAGTTCGTTGATGTTTCATAATAAATGGTTGTGATTGAATAATTTGACCGTTTTGAATAAATGAAGCCGGTTGAAAATATTGATTGTCTCCAGATTTCTGTTCTAAGATTGCGATTGTCATTGGAATATGATTGTTACTTTCGAGTAAAGCTTCTTTAATTTGTTCATCAGTAAATCCTTGAAGAAGATCACCATAAACCGTTCGTCGTTGAACAAGATTTTCAAATTTCTGTTGATCAATTTCATTTGCACGATGTATTTGATCGACTTCTCGAAACGAACTTGCTCGACTTCTTGATTTCCAATGTGAAATAACATGAACAATTTCAAAAACAGTTTCATTATGAATTCCTTCGTTATATTCAATATTGTCAATTGTAGCATTTCTATTAAATGCAAATTCAGTTAAAACATCACAATTACACAATTCGAAATAATAACCATCGGGATCTCGACAAAAATATTGAGTTATATAAGATTTCGTTCCTGGAATTGATCGTTGTGCATTGGTGACATTTAAACTTTGACGAACATCGATATTTAATTGTTGTAATTTGTCTACAATTTGATTGATATTCAATGTTTCTAATGCAATATGTGCAACTTGTAGATTATCCACCGATGGAATACATGGAATACCTTTGATTAAATGTAATTCAATATTTCCCATGGTTAACCATGCACCATGTCGATCAAATGTTGGACGACGAATTTGTTGAAAACCTAAGATATCAACATAGAAACTCAGAGATCGACCAACATCGGATACAGTTATTGCAACATGATTCACTTTTCGTATTAATTCACCGATACCACGTCGTTCGACTAAATCGTTCCAATGTAACAAATTAATTTCTTCATTGACAAGTTGTGACGTAGTTTTCGAACGATATTTTTCAAATAATAGAAATGAAAATATTCCTATTGTAAATCCAAATAAACTAGATTTTAGATCTATATTCACAAATTTCGATATCATCATAGAATTGCGATTTGAAATCAACATACATAAATTTTATATATGACAACAAATGTCAGATTGTTTTTTAACCTTTTCATCAAGAATATCATTGAAATATGTACTAAAAAATACTATCTATTGAAACTGCCATAAAACGCAAAAGTTTATTCGGGTCAATCAGTGCACACAAATGTAAAAGAAAGAAGAAGAAAAACGGAAGAATGATTAAAGATATCCGGTAATACATGATATCGATGCTGTAAATCCACCGGTAGCTGTGTTTTTGAGAATACAATTATTATTCACATTGAGAATAAATGCAACACAACCAGAAGTACTTATACAAGCATTACAACAGGTACTAAATGTAACATTACGAATAATGGCTAAATCATTACTCGATGAGAAATCCCAATTCAATTTAACTGTAAATGTTGCACATTGATAAAATGCTACAAAACAATCAATTATATTTTCAATTAATTCTATAGAGATATGTTTTTACTTGTGGTTGTTGTTCTTGTAGTTGTTGTTGTCGTTTTCGAAGTTGTTGTTGTTGTTTTCGTAGTAGTTGTTGTTGATGTTGTCGTTGTCGTTGTTGATGTGCTCGTAGTCGTTGTTGATGTTGTACTCGTAGTCGTTGTTGATGTTGTACTCGTAGTCGTCGTTGATGTTGTACTAGTTGTTGATGTTGTTGTTGTGACATTTCGAGTGAGAATCACAGCTGTAGCAACAATTGAACCAATTAATAATGCAGTTAATACCGAACAAAGCGTACAGAAGCATAAACATTGCCAAGTATAAGCAAAACAACATCTATAATATTCATTCAAGGCAAAGAAATGATTGAAAATCGTGTGTATACCTTTTTCTAAAACGTTTTTTCGAGTCTTCTTTGGCTACATTGTCAATCGGATCATTTTTTTCCACTAATCGTATTGAACTTTGATGAATACTTGACTAAATTGAATTGATTGAAGAATTGAATTGAAAAATGATTGATACACTATACCTGATAATCAGCAACTTTCGATGAATGTACTCTTTGTATTTCTGGTGTCATTAAAGATTTGTTTTTTGTTTTATTTAAATGAGTCTTCGATTGAAAGTTTGCAGTTTTTGATCGAATTATTGGATCGTTAGTTGGAGCAGATTGTACTCGAATAGTTCTTAATGATTGAGGACGTTCATGAAATGAAACTTTAATAATTCGCGGTGAATATTGACCATTGTCATGCAACATTATGTTTCGAGTGATGACTATTCGATCGAAAGACTCTTTTATGAATGTACGATTAAAAGTTTTTTTATTTTCAAGCACAAGTAAACTTTCATCTCTCTGCACTCTTACAAGTTTCATAGGAAGCTAGAAAAGATGCCATACAATAGAATCAAATTGAATTATTAAGCACATCCAGAGGATGAAAACAAATCATGTTCTTCAAGGTCGCAACAATGCACTCAATTCTCATCTATCTTTTGTACAGAACTGGATTCCATTGATCATTATTCAACACAGAAACATCGACTTCCAATTGTTCCATTTGTTGTTTTGTTAAAATATTTTGTTTACCATTAAAAATCATTTCATCGGGCATCCTAAAATACAAAAATCAATGAAATCCTAGAAAATATTTGATATGTGTAAGAATACATTTGAATAGTCATAGCTGCTCGTCTTCCTGATGTCATATTTGCTGTCGCTCCATGAATAAGATGTCCACTATGAAATGAAGCACTTCCAGCTTTCATCGGAACAGCAACAGTTGGCCATTGTTTCAATTCGGGATATGTTTGAAAAATATCACTCATATTTTTGCCAATTTTTATTTCTGGAAATGTCTTTTGTGATTGATAATAACGTTGTTCAGTTATCTATTCAGTTGAAAATACAAATTGAAATGAATCGATATTTCAAATCTGACTTGATGAGATCCTGGCATGAAAAACATGCAACCATTTTCTATCGTAGCATCATCTAATGCAATCCAAATACTAATTGCATGTAACGATGTAAATGACCAATAAGGAACATCAAGATGCCTTTTCAATTCAATACAAATGATGAAAGAAAAAAAAGTAAAGATACGATTGAGATTACCAAGATGTCGGATTGGCAAATGGTTGTTTGATAAGAGCTTGATCATGCCAAATTCGAACACAATCAATTCCTTCTAAATCAGCAGCTATTTTGCCAATAACTGATCCACTGGCTAATAGTAAATCTTTGACAGATTTATGTGTTTGCCAAAGATTAACACGTTGTGTAAAAACATTATCATAATAGTCCAAATCGACATTTGTATGATCTTCTTCAGATTCTGTTGGAAATTTTAATTTTCTATCGGCACGATCTTCGACTGCTCCGAAGATGATCGATCGCCAGTGTTCAAGTTGAGAAGGAGAAAGTAAATTAGGCACAACATGATAACCATTCTGACGATATGCATCAATATCAGATGATGTCACTGAAACTGCGTTTGTAACAGATACTTCTGAACTACTCATCATTAGAAAACGTTTGGTCAAATATATAACAGATTGAGTTCGACGCAAAAGCATTTCTTTTTTATATACAAATGATAAAAAAATCTTATCATCAAAGAACAAAGCACACGGGGTGTTCGAGCCCTATTTTATTTGTAACGATAATAATAACATCAAACAAAATATGTTTGAATATCTTTATGAAATTGTTCTGAATCGATGATGAATCCTTCACCACCAGCACAATTATATTCGATGCATTGTGTTGCAAAAGATGGACTAGTTGTACCACATCCATCACGTAATAGAATAAAATCAAAACCTTTACTAAGTGCATCTTGAAATGTATTTGAAACACATTGATCTGTATTAACACCAGCAAAGAACAATGTTGTCATTTGATTATCATGAAGATATGAAAGTAATGGAGACTCATGCGACCAAAGACCAGATATACGATTCTTTTTTAAAAAAACAATCAAGAATTCTCTTCGAATACGTAGAAGATTGTTACTTTATGAAATAATTGATCAGGTTTCGATGAATTTTGACTCTGTTCATAAGATTGAAATAAAGGATCATAGAGTTTTGCATTCCATGTTTCACGCATAAGTAATTTTCCAGCATCAATCGATTCATTGTTCGATAATGTGATATGACCCATATCACTTCCAAAACCTCCATAAATACTTGTTTTCGATGTTGTTTCAACATTTCTCAGTCGATCGATTGTACCACGATCAAAGACTCGTTTTAAACCTGGAGGCATTTCATCAAGATCTTGTTGAGTCAAACCCCAATTTAACCAAATAATTTGAATTTCAGCTTGACGTGCTGCTGGTATGACATAGTCGAGTAGTTTCTGTGATGCAGCAAGACCTGTTGGATGTGATCGAACAGATGGATGTAAAAAGAAATTTTGCATATCAATTATAACAACAGCCGAACGTTTTGGATCAATACGAATTGGAATTGTTGTTGTTTGGAAGGAAATACCAACACTTTTCTCATCATCATCATCGTCATTTCGACGAGTCAAATCAAAACCATTTTCATTCGAATATCGCCAAAAATTAGTCGCATTACCAATGATCATCTTTGTTCTACTATTTACTTTCGATGTAAAAGACACACATCTTTCTTATCTGTATATATTCTATGTTGATATGTAATTTCACTAGAGATGTGCAACACTCAAATCTTGTCATTATAAAAAGCCTTGTTTTTTTTTGTCTTTGTCCATGAACAATAATAAAAATGCATTCAACAACGATTAGTTATTCTATTTTAATTTTCTTCATTGTTGGTTTTTGTGAATCATCATTATTAGATGGTCCAAATTGGTTGGGTACTTTCAATGTTGATGATAGTTGTAATACAAATGAATGTTGTTGTTTAAGTGAAATCGCAACAATAACAAAAGCAAGTGATACACAACTATTAGTAACAGCAAATGTCCAAGGAGTAGCTTGTCAACAACAATTAAATGGATCGACTTCTGTTTCAATACTCATTCCAATTCCAACTGATAAATCTGGTTTTCAATTAACAATGAATTTTCTCGGTTCAAACAATCGGTTTACATTGAGTTCGGATAGTCAATATATTGCCAATGTTAATCTTGACTTTCCACGATGTAGTGGTAGTGCTAATCGAGTAAATAGCAATTGGTTTGGTACATATGCTGTTGATGATAGTTGTTTACAAACCGAATGTTGTTGTTTAGTTGGACAAGCGAAAATCTCACAAATGAGTGACACACAATACGTTGTTTCAACAAATGTCACTGGTGCAACATGTGGAGCACCAATTAATCAAACAGTTCCAGTGCAAATTCCAATTCCAATACCCAAAGATAAAAATGGATTTCAATTAACAACTCTATTTGTTGGAAGTACAAATCGATTTACATTAACTTATGATAATCAATTTATTGTCAATGCAAATTTACAACAACCAAAATGTAGTGGAATGGCCAAACGAATACCGAACTCATATGAAAAAAGTGCCGTATCATCATCATTATTGAAATAAAACTTTTTTTCAATCTGAAATTTAATTACAAGATTTCATTCTGTTTATTATATACACATACGTCAATCTTTTATGTTCAAAACAAAAAAAATCGTATTCTAGGGATTTGCGAGAATTGTGACATCTGCTTGTGATAATTCTCTACTATAAATATAAAATTCATCAATTTCTCCTCGATAAAATCCAGTTTGAATGCTTCCATATTCACAAAAACTTCCTTGTAAAGGTTGTCCAAGTGTAACTGTCATTGGAACACCACTTTGTGCATTAATAAATCCATTCGTACTTTGTTTATAGAGTAGTCCATTAACATATAAAGATAATCCATGAATTCTACTATAAGTTAAAACAATATGAACCCATTGATTAATTTTAAGAATAGGTCCAATTATTTCAACTGTACCACTTACACTAGGTACACGTATGACTATTTCTCCTAATGAACTTAGACCAATGAATTGAGCACACCAACCAGTACCATTTATATATTGAGAAACATGTAGAATTGTACCACCATTTGTAATAGAAATTATCGGTCGTATCCATAATGCAAATGAAAATGGTCGATATGATTGTCCTAATAAAACAAATCCTGTTGCTTGAAAATAACTTGAATTTGTATTAAATAAATAAGATTGTCCAATTCGTCCACCATCAGTATTACTCAAACCATTTGTCATACCATGAATTTGATTCGGACCACTATCGAAACTCGAATAACTCAAACAATCCATTGAATAATATGCAACTAATGTTGCATCAACTAAAATTTCATCAGCTGATTTTGCTCTATTAAATAGAATTACTAATTGATCTATATAACCATCAAAATACCCGCCTGGCATATATGCATAACCACCAATTGCCTGTTGTGTACCTGTACTTATGCATGGAGGTGCATTTGTATGTATACCATCTAGAATAATAACAAAAAATAAATACTAGAGAACAAATGAAGTGATTACCAATGACTCCATTAACATAAACAGTTTGTGTCAATGTTGAATAATTATATGTGAATGCCATATGATGCCATTGATTAGTTGCAAACATAGTTGATCCTGGAACATCATTGCCTTGAAAAGCACCGTAATTCTTTCCATTTCTTAACATCATCCACATTATTCGAGTTGATGGAGAAAAACTACTTTGAGCATAGATTATTGAATCAATGTAAGGATAACCAGTACAGATTGTAAATGGATAAATCCATGCTTCAACAGTTAAACTTTTTTCATAGAAATTCATATAATTTGCAATTGTTAAATATTGTGATTGACTTTGAAGAAGTTGAATAGCATAACCTTGTCCATTATATCCAGGTGAAACATATTGAGGATTATTCCATGGAATAGCATTATAATTATTGTAATAATCATTTGGAGTATTATCAAATGTATAAAGAACGGATGCACCACCTTGACCACCTGGAGCTTGTGTTGTTGAACTAGAAACTGAACAATTTATAACTAAAATGAAAACTAGAATATTTGAATTTCTTCTCTAATTCTAATCTTTACTAGTTGTAGTTGTTGTTGTTGTGGTCGTTGTTGTAATTCTTGTTGGTTCAGATAGGATAAGTGAAATGAGAAGTATTGCAATAGTAGCACCAAGAATAAGAGCAATTAGAGAAAAAAACGAACAAATAGGTGAATAGAAACAGCAACTGAAATTAAAACATCTTGATAACATAGAAAATTATCTAATCAATTACCATTTATTTTTTTTTATTCTTTTTGATGTTTTATAATGATTCTTTTGAAAATCCATTCCATTGAAACATGATTCAGTTCCCTAGAAGAGAAAATGAATAGATAATTTCATTTTGAAGAATTCTGACGGACATAATCGAACAAAGTATGAAGTGTTGATGGCGGATGATTTCGACTATTTGATTTTTCACAATCAGATTTAGTACGTCCATAACAATTATTCAATCTAGATGACATCTATACAAAAATAAAATATATCAATCATTCAAAGATATTCGAAATCGAACCGAGAATAGATTGTCTTCAAGATTGATAGGCATTTTGTTTGGTCGTCGAATGGATATACG
>ERZ778024.646-NODE-646-length-55297-cov-56.496434_pt1 | contig 55297 bp, 56 predicted proteins | sample MGYA00375754_ERZ778024 | MGnify/ENA primary metagenome ERZ778024 (study PRJEB29350, sample SAMN05389827) | bioreactor metagenome | isolation source: Thiocyanate bioreactor | place: South Africa: University of Cape Town | collected 2014-02-18 ...
TCTCTCTCTCTCTCTTGTCATTAGTGTATAAATACAAAACACACACCTGTTAGTATACTATCATTTGAACTTTGAAATTTTTCTAACAAAAAAAACTCAACTCTCAACATGGGTAACAAAGGAGCAAAAAAATCATCATCAACTGAATTAACACCAAAACGTATGTGCTGATTGTTTTTTTTTCGTTTTAACGTTCCTTAACGTGAATTGTTTAGAAATTGCTGTACTCAAAGCAAATACAAAATATTCGGAACAAGGTACGATTTATTTTCTTTGAGATTTGTTAATCGGGTTTACCTTGTTCTTTTTATAGAAATTCGTCAATGGCATCAAGTGATTTTCTCATCAAGAATCTCAATTGAAGCTAAACAAATGTTTGATTTTCTAGGGTTTTCTTCGTGATTGTCCAACTGGCAAACTTGACAAGAAGAAATTCCAACAAGTCTACGCCCAATTCTATCCCGGAGGCAAAGCTGAAAGTTTCTGCAAGTAAGTGAATTCCGTTTTTTCACCGAATCGAATTCTAATCGTTGAATTTCCAGATATGCTTTCGATACATTCGATTCAAATGATGATGGAACAATTGACTTCGATGAATTTCTTCTTGCTATCTCGGCTACAAGTCAAGGTGATCTCGACGATCGACTTGCTGTTGCTTTCGATATGTACGACATTTCCGATGATGGACAAATTGATCAAAAGGAATTGACAAAAATGCTCACTGCTATTGTAAATAATCAAAAAAATTCCGATTGATTTTCATATTGATTTTGCTTTGTAGTATGATCTTACTGGTCAAACTGATCGTAAAGGTGATAATGATCCGAAGAAACGTGCTACTGAAATCATTGCTAAACTCGATGTTGGTGGTGATAAAAAATTGAACAAACAAGAATTCGTTGCTGGGTAAATTCTTTCGTTTTGATTCTTCAAAAATCCAGTTTCGATCGTTTTGTTTAGATGCAAAAGTGATCCATTTATTCGTAAATTACTCGCTCCCAATGCTTAATCATTCGCATAGACCGTTGAATTTGACATTTGATAACATATTAGTTTGAATTTTTCTTAGTTTCTCATTCGCTACATATAGAATGGTCAAATAAATATAAAAAAAAATCCGCTTAATTATAAATCATATCTCAGATAATGAATATTAATATATGCATATATATATATATATATAGATATACAGATGCCAAAAATTTCTTGTATTGCTTCATCTGGAAATTCATATACCGAAAAACTACTTTTTAATCTATGTCATCTGGCTTCGATATGAGATTTTTCGTATATATATATATATGTTGTCATCAAATGCCAGATTGTGTTCTTTTGACAAATGTGATTCTATCGAAAAACAATGGTCGATTAACTCAGTTAATAAGGTGTCGAAGCTAGCGATTGAAAGAAAAAAAAATAGAATTATCGAGATTTGTCTTGAGCGTGTTTGCTAGTTAATTTTTTATTCATCTTCAATAACACGAAATCGTCCACTGAAGACAGATAATGTGTGTATACATAAACAGGAAATTTAATAGAACACGAGCAAACAGATTATTGATGGATTTTGAGTGTGTTTGTCTAGGCAATTCTTTAATTTTCTTTCCTTTTTCTCTAGTTCATTCACATATTTGTTTAGTTACATTCGAACAATTGTTTTTCCACAATATATATATATATCAATGCATTTCTTTCGTATAAAAATCAAACGACATCGTAAACGAAATCGATCTTCGGATTTAACTGACCAAGAGCAGTCAGCATCGGACAATCGACAAACGATTTGGCAAACATTACCATTTGTACCGAAAGTAAGTTTTATAGATTCACATGAGAATAGAGAATACCATAGAGATTAAAAATATGCAACTTCGATTTCGCGTTATTTTAGTTTTCGTTTTGTACGTGCGGATATACGTATAACTTAGTTTCTATTCCGATTTCTGTTCGACGGCAGCAATCGAGGCCTAAACTCGATTAACTGACAATTAGTGCGTAGCTTTCATAAACAAAAAAATATCATTGATTTATATTGGCACATGTTATTTCGATGATCTGTTGAATAGATTTTTTGTTTATATATGATAAATAAATAATATATCGACATGAAAAAAACCACGAATTATATATTTTCTTTTTCTATTCTTGGAGAAAAAAAAGCAGAAGTGACAAATAGAATTGCTATTGATTGACATAGATACGATTATGACTTATCGATCGATGTGATCAATAAAAGAAAAAAGAAAAGAAAACATATTGAAAAACAAATCGAACAAGTATGTTTCATCTGTTTCATTGGAAACAACGTGAAAATAAATCAACATTGACAAATCGAACAAATGAACAATATAAAAAACATCATACACGTCGAACGCAGATACGTTTTCCGTATGATAGACGACCTCTTCAAGGTCTATTGCCTCGACGTACTCGAACCTGTTCATCGTTGGAATTTGATAAACATCAGGTAGAGTCAGATTTGTAATTTAATCATTCGAGTTAATTCAAACAAAACGTGTCGAAATAATTTTTTCATTCATATTTTCTTTCTTAATCAAATGGCATTAGTAACAACTCGATTAGTTCGATGTCGAAAAGCAACTAAGGTATTTATTCATTTAATTGAGTCTCTCGTAAGTTAATTAGCTTAAGAACGACTTACAACACATCATTTCGATTCTCAACGATGAGATAACTTAATCATTTTGAATTGTTCAATCGAAATAGTTATTTGCTTTTTTCTTCTTCTTCTTGTTTCCGTCGTTCTCTCGTTTGTTGCCTTTTGCTTCGATGTTAGTCAAATAAATGATAAATCAAGTGATTAGCTTGTTCCTACAGAGTAGTTTGGCATCATGTTACTTGGACATCATTCTCTTCGATATAAACGGCAACATCGACGAAAAGTAAGATATTGATCATATGTCAATTCAACTAATTGACATGATTAATTACCCGAGCGTTTTACAGACAGAAGGAAATTGTCTTTAGTTTTTCTCTCTCGTTTGAAAATAATTGTTTATTTGAAAAAGAATATCTCGATCTAATTATTGAGATTATCCAATCGTTCTGCTAATGACCTTTCTAATAACTGTTCGCAGTTTTGTTTATACTATCAATTGACGTCCATTGAAAATCTCTTCATCGTCATGTTCGAATACTCGATCAATCGAAATTGAAAATGACAAGAAAATCAGTTTCTACATGATCACATTTTCAAGATCAGTCAAAATAATCAAACATTCTTAGTTTGATTTAGAAATGCACTAGAATAGAGAAAAGAAATCGAATTTTCTAACATTATATTATTCTTTTTTTTTCTTGTTGTTCTTTGCGTTGATTTTGTCATCAACTTATCAGAATAATTATCTCGCGTATTATCGCAAACATTGTTATCGATTTTGTCTTCGCGGGGAAATCAAATGAAAGTTGAAGAATATGATTGCCACGAGGCTTCATATCAAACGACATTCAACGTCGACAATTCATCGGCCGAGTCTATCGAATGTTCGATATTCGTCTTATCGACAACAACGAACGAATCGATTATCTACGCATGATACTTTCGATATCGATAGTAATATCAGCGAAACGAGTGAAGAAAATCAGGTAGAACGAAGAAAACGGAAGAACGAGTGTTTAATTTGTTTTATGACTACTAATAGCAGTTCAGAGTATAAGATAGGCAAGAAGTTTAAATATTTAATTATGTTTTAAAACATAGAAAGCTTTTTTCTTCTTTTCTTTTTCTTGAATAACGACTTGAGTAAATGAATCTAATTTTCAATCGAAGTCAAGAGCAACATGATGTCACGCCATCAGTGCCCGTTCGATATTCCCTAACAGCATATTCAAATCTCGGTTATGAATCGACACCTGATCTAACTCTTGCCGAGAATCCAACGATCTATTCAATCGAACAAGAACTACAATCGGAGACTAGTTTCGATGTGAACAAATTCGAAATCAGATTCGATTTCATATTTTCTTGTTTTTATTTAGTTAAAATATGCAGATCGAACAGCAAATGCATCACAAATACGTCCTACACATACGAAATATGGTCGTCTCCCAGCACCGATTCTTTCGTTCGACGATGATGGAGATATTCCAGTACCGACAAGAAAACATTTAACATCGGCTGATATCGATATTCTCGATTCACGAGATAATCTCGCACTTTATCGATCAGGTGCTATGAGTATATCCGTCGAACGAACACGAAAACACCGATTTGCCAGTGCCTTTCGTTCGATTTCGAAAGTAGCGTTCAGTCAATTGGGTTTAGGTAAAAATCACGACGAACAACAATTTCATATCTTGTTCGTTCTTCTTTTGTCTATTCAGGTGGTTTAGTCGTTGGTTATGTCATTCTTGGCGGATTAATATTTGATGCAATCGAATCACGTCATGAACTAGCACGTTTAGAACAAAAAGAACGTAATCGACAAGAATTTGCCGATCGATTATATGCTCATGCTGCTCGAGAATTTAATCGTGTTTTAAATCAAACATTTGAATTGAAATATGCTCTATGGCGTGGTGGAATCTCACGTGGTGATGTGCATAATACCGGCTGGAAAATTGATGTTGAAGGAGAACTTTGGAAGGATTATATCGATCGTGAAATGGCTCATTATTTTGGTTTAGAAGAAAAAAATCAATATGGAAATGATCAACAACAACAAGAACAAAATACGATTCAAGTTTGGACTTTTTCAAGTGCCATGCTCTATTCAGCTACTGTTATAACAACAATTGGATACGGAAATATAACGCCAAAGACAATGGCAGGCAAAGCAGTGACAATGGTAATGAGTTTTTTTGCTTTGGAATTGATTTTTCTATGACTAAAATATAGATCTATGCAATGTTTGGCATCCCGTTGATGTTTATGTGTTTGACTTATACAGGCGATTTATTAGCTGACGCATTTATTTCACTCTATTCGAAAATAGTTAATTTTGTCTACAAACAAATCTGTCAAAATATCTTTCGAAAATTTTTGCCATACAATACACGAAAAAGTCTTTCAAATTCGAACGTAAAATCAACATTTTCCTATTTGTCGTTTTCGTTTTTAAAATTACTTTTCGAATTGAATTTCATAGAGCGAACAAGAAGAAACACGACACGTACCCATAGTCGCGACGTTGGCTGTTCTTGCTTTGTACATCGCCATGGGCGCATTGTTATTCGCACAATGGGAGGATTGGTCTGTGCTCGATGGTGCCTATTTTTGTTTTATTACATTTACAACTATTGGCTTCGGTGATCTCGTACCAGGCAAAGGTACAGTCACCGAATCGAAGGCAGGCAAAGCAGCTATGTGTGCATTATTTCTACTTTTTGGAATGATTGTTATGGCTATGTCATTCAAACTTATGCAAGATGAAATTATATCGAAATTTCGACACATTGCTCGACGTTTTGGCTTTCGAAATCGAAATCATCGTGTTCTAGGTTAATTGACACGCTTTTCTGTGATTGCTGTTGTTGTTTTATCTGCACGTCAATGTCCTTGTCTCAAGTTACTTAAAAATATTTGTAAAAAAAAATGTCAAATAATATCATTTTTAATCGAGAAACTGTAGATTTTAGAGAGTTCTTTTGTATATACGTGTCTTTTTGAAGAGTAAATAAATAAATAGAAAGAGAATTTAACATTGAACGCACTGCGTATGTGAGAGGACGCTAGACGTCGGAATGTCGATATCAACGAATTGACATTTTTCGTCGATTTACCAAACGGTGATTGTTTTTAACCTATCAAAACCTTGCTCATATCTTGGCTTGAATGCTTTGTGTTCATTTAATTTCGAAATGATGACAAAAAGAAAAACGATTTAAAGAATTTCTTCACTCGAGACAAATGATATTTAACTTGTGTTTGTGTAAATTTCAATAAAAACTAACTCATCTCAAGTAGTGTTCATTGAATTCTCGTTCGTTTTGATATATCACATTTTCTTTTTCATTGTTCGATTTGACATCGATTCAATGCATCTTTCTCGACATATGTTTGTATGTTTACTTAGCCTCTTACATCTAATTTTTATTCGCGTACGTTAGTTTGACCTTTTCCAATATGTTGAACATTAGTGAAAAGAAGAAAAATATTTTCCTACTAAATGTCTATCATTCTCGTCTTCATTCGAAGCATTTAATTAGATGCATATGGAAACGAGATATCGATTTAATTCATCAAGAAAAAAAAATCCCTGAAATGTGCCGAGTACACACGAACAGAAGAGAAATCCTTGTCTTGTCTAACTTTTTTTTTCCTTCTAGATATCCTTATGTGATAACGTTAAGCGTCATCAATAATCCATGACAATGATATTTTCATACAAGTGTTCGACAGCGTCGAATGTTGAAAATTAAGTTAGACAGAAGGAGTTCTTCGAAGGCTTTCATTCGTCTTAAGACAAACATTTAAGTAACACGTCGTTGTGTAGACAAAAAAAAAGAACGTCGAGAAGAAATTAGTTCAGTGTCTATACAACGGTCGTTCATTCATTCTTTTTCTTTCTCTTGATTACTCTCGTTCATTGAATGTCAAAGAACATACACTGAGTGAGTGGACCGAGGTCGACGAGAAAAAAAAACAGCTTGATGATTTATAGTATACCATTGACCGCAGCCATTTGCCACCCATCATCGATGCCCTTGAAGAATATAACATGTTCATATTTTCTCTTTCTCGTTCGAGCAACTTCAACTTTGCATTACGCTCTTTTTTTAATTCAAAAAAAAAATTCATCTAGAATTTCGTCCCTTTCTCTCTCTCTTTCTCTTTCTCTTTCGTTTTATTTGAACTAGAAATATACTACCTATGTTGTAATAACAAAACTGTCATCATTGTTAAATTCTTTTTCGAATATAAGCACATACGTGTACAATATCTCGATAGAAGAAATCAATCGGGCATCAGTGGTGATTTACATTTCGATAGATGGTAAAATGAGTGCTCCTTTGAAAAAAAAAATTTTTTTTTTCTTCTTCTTACTGTTCCCCCTACTAATCAATCGTATAGATTCAATCATATATACATATACAAAAAAATCGATCATAGAAGAACATTAATGATGACGTTGATTTTTATCATAAATAGATGTGTATGAACATTTTCGTTATTCATTCTTCAATCTGTAGTAAACGAATAGTTCTTTTTTTTTCTTTCTCTCTCTCTCTCGTTTAGATCATGACGATAGTGAAGAATAAAAAACGAATTGTTTAAACTCGTTTTTCTTCTTATCATGTCAACATTACAACAAATTCAAACGACTAGTTTGTCTCCAGTACTTCTTTCACCATCATCAACTACGCTTACAACAAATCAGTTAACTGTATTCGACAATAGTGATCAAGGCTCAGTCGATTCGGATTATACATCGTTAGGCAGCTCGAAATTCTATGGAAATAGTGGTTCAACATCATCGTTACATCGTCAAGGACGTTCACAATCGATTGATGAGTTAGCACAGAATCTCACGACAACAAACATACCAACACGACATTTCAATGGTATTTCATCGGGAACGAAAGTCACAGCTGATCCATTACAATTTGTTAAAATTCAACCGAATCATGATTTAATCGAACGTGCACAAGAACAAATTTGCTTAGCTGGATCTCGAAAACGTCTTCAAGATAATTATAAACTATTGAATAATTCTCAGGAAAAGAAATTGCCGGTTGACGACGATGTCGATTGGTCAAAGGTAAATCATTTAATTTAATCTTAAGACAAATAAGTCGACTAGTAAAATCAATAAAAAAAATGACCTAATCTTATTCGCGAGACTTCCGGTTCTCGTGTGTTTTTTTTCTTCTTTATTATATCACGTCGATATTCTTCAAGGCTTTTTCTTTTATTCTGCAAACAAAGAATGAAAACGTAACAGTCGTTTCTCATTACATTCTGTTATCTCAGCATTCCTCGAAACAGTACATTTTTGTTTCTTGATCATCATCAGCATCGAAAAAGAGAGAAAAAGAAAGAAAGAAAGACAAACGTGAATACTCATGAATTGTGTAAGAGGAGTATGTGAACTACATCAAAAACGAAAGTGCATATGTATATGTAGAATGGGCTGTGGAAGTACGAAATCAGCATCGAACGAAGAAAAGAATGTGAGAAATGAATGTTCAAGATGCAGAGAACAAAAAACATGCGAAATAACTTGAGAGCGTTTGTTTGTTTGTGTTTTTTTTAGGCAGTCGAAAGTTGGAAACAAAAACGAGAATTAAAACGTGTGAAAAGTGATAATTTGAATTCGACGATTAATGATCGACCGAGTTCACCATTAAAAATCGAGCCAATTATCAAGTAAATTCGAACGAAGAATAGTTTATTTCAATAATCTCAATTGATTAAATCTAGATCCAACGAGACAATCAAAGTCAAAAATGAGCCGATTCCTCGTTTACCGTCGCCACCAGTTATCAAATCGAAAGCCAAAAGCCCGTCACCAGTTCGCAATCGAGTAGGAAATCGATTGAATTTGCTTTTGCCTTTCGAACGACGAAATTCTCTGTTGTAGGGCCCATCGAGAAAACGAGTCATATTTATTGAAAAATCCGTCGAAATACGAGGATTCGGTTTTAAACTCGAAGATGGTCGAGCACAAAATCGAGCTATCTATATTTCTACAATCGAAGAAGGTTATTTGTTATTGAAATTGCTTTGGTTTTTTGCTAATTTCTTATTCAGGTAGTCCTGCTGATAAAGCTGGTCTCTATATTGACGATGAAGTCATCGCGATGAACGATGATAATATCGAAAAAATGGCGTTTGATCAAGTACGAAAAATTCTCAAAGAAAGAAATCTTCGTGGAACAATTAAATTAACTGTGAAAACTTACGAAGATACAACCGATGATAATTCTCAAACAGTTGTATCAGTGCCAACAACCGATCATAGTCGAACACCATCACCGCAAAAACCTGTCATCAGTCAATCGCCAATCTACGAAGTTGTGTCTCATTACACCGAACCAGTTAAGACTCAATCGACACCTTCACCATCGGTGAATATCTTTGCTCCTAAACCGTATCGTTCGAATAATGAATCAGCAAATCATCAGGAATCGGTAGGTATTCGCGGAATTCGAACTCATGTCTCAATGTCAATTCGTATTCAGGATTTGACATTTTCTCGAAAAGAATTACTCACTCTTATGGTAATTCGCTAGTCGAAAGCTAAATACACATGCACAAAGCTCGAAATTGATTCTCACACAGCTACACACACACACATATCTATATAAAAAGACAAAATCTATTTGAGTATGCATGGCTATTGTTTAGAAATTGAATTATTCATCGTCATCGATCGAAGCATTTCGACAAATGCTTGACAAATTGTACACGAACAATGAGGTAGCTGAATCTACACATACACGAATATTCCTTCTTTACTCTACTAATCTATTGATTTTAACTGCATGTTTCAACTGAAATCTTGAAAATTTTCTAAATTCTTCTCTACTCTAGAGTATTTATGATAAAGAATTACAAGATCTCGAGGCTGAATTCGACAAACAATTGAGAGGCATTGATGAGACACGAAAACGTGAGGTATAATATCGCAATAGATCGCTTTTCAAATTAATCGAGAAAACAACACACTCGACTAGATATTATTTTACGCGTTCGATTCACTCTCAACTAATGATTTCTAGTAATGCATGTTTCTTCAACTATCATTTCGATTTATTTCTCATATTACAACAAAACACAACCGATTTTTGTCTATTTACAGACAGCAGCAATGTCTAATGGACAACAACAAACGAATATTTCTTCGCCAGCAACTCCTATTGTTAATCCAGCAGTTGAAACGATTAAGCAAACACGTAATGAATCTCCTATTGCACAAGTACGTTCACTTGTCGAAAAACAAATGGATCAACTTCAACAAGATCTCGAATTCGGATTTTCTCGTACACCGAAACCACCTGCTGTACCTCCTCCTCCACCACCAGCGCCAGTATCAATTATTCGAGTAGGATCTTGATTTTTCTAGATTAAAAAAATAAGAACATGTTTGTTTTTCTTTTCAAGGAGCAACAACAACAACGACCAGTGACAAATCTTTCGCCATGTCAAGAAACACCACTTCGTTCATCATTAAAAAAATCTTTGTCAACACAAAATGAACTTGACAAAATCCCAAGTAATCGTACCTATGGCTTAAAAATCAATCCTAACGAACAAGTTATTCATTATCTCGATCCATATACACAATCACGACCTTTAATCAGTCAAAACAAACGTTCAATACCGGATTTATCTACAACAACAACAACTCAAACGATCGAACGAACATTTAATGAACTGAAAATCAACATGCCAACATCGTTTTCATCACAACAACAAATTGTCAATCAACAAAAGAAAGTTACCATTCAATTAGGACCCAAAACACCGCCACTACCACAGCGAACGTCCAGGTACCAACACTTTGTGTCTCTTTTTTTTCGTTTTTAACTTCTCTCTCTCTCTCTCTTGCTAAAGTAAACATATCAATATTCCCTTACGAAAAACGCATTTCGAAGATCAAACATATATCAATAACGAACAAAATAAGCCCATAATATACAATCATCCAATAAAAAGAAATCCATCGCCAACTCATCGACAACAACGAGCGTTCGTTTCATTAATAAATCAACAAACTAAACTAAAACTCTTCTCATTTCTTGTTTTTAGTAAATCACCAAATCGTTACAATAACGATCGTGTCTTATCTGTAAGCGGCCGATTACATTGTTCACGATGTTCTGAGGAATTAGGTAAGTAAACCAAATTTCTCTCACGAATCTGCAATTGTTTGCTTAAAGGACAAGGCTCAGCTATGGTCATCGAATCTCTTGGTTTATATTATCACATCGAATGTTTTCGTTGTTATGTCTGTAATATTCCTCTTTCATCGTCGTTCGAAGGCACCGACGTACGCGTTCGAAACAATCGTCTTCACTGTCAAAATTGTTTTTCCGATGATAATGGTAAGTTCTTCGAAAACAAACAAACATTGAATTATTCGTTTCAATGATTGACAAACTCTAGGAGCTTGGAAATCGAACGTAAGAATAAGATTAATACTCTGCTTTTCTTTTCAAATATTATTTCGATGAGCATAAGCATTCATTTCTTCTTCTTATCGCCTTAAAATTTATTTATTTTGTCTAAATAAAAAAACGATTTGTTGAAAATTATTTTTGTTTATTTTTTAGGTGTGAAATTAAGTGCCGTTTAATCGTCGATCTTTGCTCAAATACAAGAAGGACTTGACATTCTTCTTCGTTGTCGTCGTCGTTTATCTTATGTACATATGCAAATTCGAACAGTTTTTGTTTTTCATGTTGCTGTTCGTTGTTTATTCGATATTTTCAATTTTCTATATGAAAAACCGTTTGCTTCTATCTGTTCGATTTTATTGTTTCTCCTTCTTCACTCATTTTTTTTTCGTTCTTTTTATTCTTATTATTTACTCTGAAAAAAAACGCCAAACCTAAATGAAATACATAGATAGAAAACAAATCAGTCATTCGAAATTGAATTTTTGTAGAAAGATATTATTATGCTCTATCAGGAAGTCTATCGAATTTGGCAAGTGCATCAGAAAAGCAATCGATCGGTACGAAGTCTTGTTGCACAAAGTTCATACAAGGTGATATACCAACAGTTCAACTTTTTGTTTTTTTTTGCAATAAGTTATTATTTAGAATAAGCCACAATTATTGGCATTGATCTCTCGAGTTATACAACATCGAGAACTTCTGCAGACAATTGTCGATCGAATTCAATTATTAGACAGAGAAACATTCTTAGCGAATGATTTAGCATTGATATTGATCTATGATCAAGTGTTTGGCACAGGCGTTCGAGGAAAGTTTAAAGTAAATTCTTCGACCTTTTTTCGTTTCGATGATTTCAAGAGAATATTCTAGGGAATGTTAAAACGAAATCAATCGCAACTCGATCAATGTCTTTCTGAACTTGTAAAAGAGCAAAATCTTTCCTCGATTCCTGAATTACTCAATCAAACAACATCAACTTCGATACCTTCCATTGAAATTCCACGTTATGTTCGAATAAATTTACTTAAAACCAAACGAAAAACTCTTCGTTTAAATCTCAAAGAATTATCATTCAAAAAACTGAAAAACATGTAAGTCATCAATGCTCAATCTCCTTTGATAATTTATTCCATCGTCTCGTACAAATCACACTCGAATCAGATTACATTGAAAGTTATTTTCTTGTCACCCATTTGTTAATAACTTGTCATTAGAACTTAATTTATCATCCGTTCTCTCTTCTCGACTAACTGTGAAAAAAAAATCTCCCTCGCGCTCCCGAGGTAATTAGTATGCGTTCGTTTTCTTTCGTCAAATGATTTATATGCTATCGTTTGTTTAAAAGCAAATGTGTGACCAAATATAATTGCTTAGGGGAATTCCTTCATACACTAGACAATCATCTCTCTCGATTTCGTTTCATCGATCTTAAATCATAAGACAATTGCACATGTTCACTGTTTAATTCAAGATCAATCACACGACTGATGCAATCGAATAACAGACCGCAACAAAAACAAAATATAGATCTCTATTGCCTGACTTAGATAATACATGTTCAATCGTCAATTAAATGTTAATTTATTTGTACAAAAAAAAAACGAAATGTTCAAGTTTACGATGAAAAAGGCTTTTTTATATGTACGGGAATAGGACAGAGAACTTTGTTCGATTCACAATGTGTAGAAAATTGTCGTAATTGACCAGTTTTAATACGTTTCCATTTCGCACGACGATTTTGCCACCAGATTTTCACTTGAATTTCGGACAGTTGTAATGACCGAGCGATTTCGGAACGTTCGACTAACGATAAATATTTCTTTTGTTGAAATTCAGCTTCTAATTCGATTAATTGTTCATTGGAAAATGCTGTTCGTTTACGACGAGCAGTTGATACTGCTGTATTCGATGATGATGTTGCTGTTGTTTTATTCAATGATGAAATCGATAAATTATCATCTTCATCACTGTCACTCGTTGTTAAACTATTCGAAAGTGGGTTGAGAACTAAATACGCATTGCAACAGTAACAAAAAAAATAGGAAATTAAATGTAATTATTGCTTACGAGATGATTTTGTTTGTTCACTTTGTAGTTGTGTTAAAAATGTTTGAAATAATGGATTAAAATACAATGTTGTCGAAGGTTTCGATTGTTCATTTGTATTGTTTAATAGTGCATCAATTGAGAAATTTTTTGACATGTTAATGCGAGAAGAAAAGAATGAAATGATGGGTCTATTAGGAGAGATTATATTTATGAAACAGAGAGGAAGAGAGAGATCGAGGGAGAAAGAGAGAAGGAAATTTGCTTTGCCGTTTCATTTTTGTATTGGTGGAAATGTTCAATCGATAAAGATATGTGAACTAATTGATTGACTGATGTTTGTTTTCGTATTAACACCAGTTTGATATTCAAAGTGCCGCCTCGTGACAGTTTGACACTGTCGACGAATTTTACTAGAGTTCAGATTGGCTTGTTTGCTAATTAACAGTTTAATTGGATGACAATGAAAACGATAGATTGCATTTCAAAGACAATTTCACAGTTAGCTGATGAAATATTAACATTGATTTGTGAAGCGAGAAGCAAAAAAGAGTATTGTTATGTAATTTATTTATTTTCTCTTTGTAGAACTAATTTTCGTCAAGGTGTTGAACGTTTGGCGACATCAAAATATTTTCTCGATCCGGATATTGAACATGTTCTCGTATTCGAGCCGAAAACAAAGTTCTTTCAATATGATATCTATACCAATCGAGACATTCTCTTAATGGATAAGGTGTAAGATCGAGTTTGTCATTGGAATGAAATTAGTTTTGTTTTTTTTTCTGTTTGTAGGCGAGTTGTTTGCCATGTGTGGCATTGTCGCCGCCACCTGGAAGCATCGTACTCGATGCCTGTGCAGCACCGGGAAATAAAACAATTTGTCTAGCTAATTATTTGAAAAATAAAGGGTAAGAATGGAGAGAAATAAACGAAAATGAGGACATGAATCTTTTTTTTAATTTATTATTGAAGAACTTTATTTGCAATTGAAAAAAATCATCGTCGATTCAAGGAGCTCAATGAAAATCTTCGAACAGCCGGTGTGAAATGCGCACAAACATTTAACGATGATTTTCTTCAACTATCACTTCCGTTCGATGACATCGAATACATTCTTCTCGATCCGTCATGTTCCGGTTCAGGTATTCGGAATCGAAATGATGATCCAACGATTATCGACGAAGAACGTCTCGAACGTCTTTGTGCACTGCAAATTCGAATGATTACTCACGCGTTAACGAATTTTCCCAAGGTGAAACGTGTGACATACAGCACCTGTTCGATTCATCGACAAGAAAACGAAGATGTCGTGGAAAATATCCTCGAACAATTCGGTGATCAATATGAACTAGTCGATTTTTTGCCAACATGGCCTTGTCGTGGTCTAACCGAACGAACTCATGCATGTCTACGTGCTTCACCTGAACAGACACTAACAAATGGCTTTTTTGTTGCTTGTTTTCAAAGAATAATCAAACAAATCTGAAGTCTTTTCTTCGAAACTGTTGTTTTTTTCCTTTTTGTGTGTTTATTTCGTTTTAAAGAGAAGAAACAATTTTGTTGTTTTTGTTATAATAAAATAAAAGAAAGAAAAAAGACATGCTTATCTCTCAACATTCGAGCTTTGGATCTATATAAAAAAAAGAGAACAGGTTCAGCAGAGAAGAATAAAATGTATATAAGAGAATAATCGCTTAAACGAGAAGAAAGAGAAAGTGAGAGAAACAAAGCAGATCGATATGCGTGTGTTGGCTTGTTTAATAAGCTCGTACTCGACTGTTAAAATTAGCATAATAGAAAGCATTAGGATTAGCCGAACGTGGATATCGACCGGTATTGTAATTATTTCGTCGATTATTTGGTCGTTGTTTACCGTTGGCTTGTTGAACGGGTCGATATTTCAATCCGAATGTTTCAGCATTAACTCGTCGTTCTTCGTTACGGTTTCGTCGTGTCGTCGTTTTTTCTTTGGTAGCTGTCGATTCGCATGAAATACGATCGAAGAAGCTCTTTTGTTTGTCATAATAACCATCGGGATTGATTTCTTCGTGTTGATGAAGATGATGGTGTTCGGATTGTGTTGATGTTGTTTGATGATTTTCTTTATCTTTTTCTTGTTCAGTTTTTGGTGAATCGGTTTGAGTTTCGGTTTTGATTGATAGACTTTTTTTGATTTCGTCTTCAATAGCGTTCTTATCGAATTCAGCGTTGGATTTTTCGAAATCGAAATCACCGACGAATTTCAATGTCGATCGGTTGCTTGTACCGTTGTTGCTTCGATCACGTTGTTGATGTTGACGTGTTTGTTGATTTGTGTTTTGAATGCCACCAGTTGAATTACGTCGTTGACGATAGGCGAATCTTCCTGTTGGTTGTTGACCTAGAAGAAAACGAATGTTTTCAAGTTAGTGATTCAGTTTTTAGGCTCTCTCTCTCTCTCTCGTACGTCTTTGTGAATAGAATCGATTGTCATTGTAGTTTGGTAATTGTCTTGAAAAACGTGATGTTCGTGGCCATTCAGCAGCATAACCATTTGTACGACGCGTTGGATGATAATCATTGTAATAATCTTGTTGACGAGCACGACGTGAATTACCATAGGAATAGTCGTCGTATTGTGCCAATGGTGATTGTTGATCGAAACGTCTCGATGAACGTTGTTGATTGTAACGTAATGGTTCCAAGGATTTCAAGCCTTTGTGACTGTGCTGTCGGTGTGGTGGCGATGGCATTGTGCCTCGGTTGGATAACGAACGTGTTTGACCATTTTGTGATAATCCGAGGTTAGTGTTCGTGCCGATTGTGTTCGAACGAGCATTATCTGGATAGACGGATGACTAGAAACGAAAAAAAAACAACAGAATGAAATGAAGAATCGGCATTTCGTACCTCGACAATGGCTGGATCTTGAGTTAATGAACTTGAGGGTGGTTCACGAACTTGAAGATCTTCGATATCAGCACCACGGAAAATAATATATTCGAAGATTTCATCACGAGCTGGAACTGGTCGATCAGTTGGACGATCTTCAGTACCGAATGATCGTACTAAATGAATCGAAAATCGTTTTGTGTTTTTTTTTGAAATGTCGAAAATTTCGATGCGGATTTTTACCTTTCGAAAGTGCAACTGTCGATTCATTTGCATCGATTGTATAGAGAATACCTTCGTAACGAATTTTAGCTTTTGATACAAGACTAATTTTCGAGCCAAGATATGGCGAATCAGTTGTACCAGATGAAGATGATGTTTTCTTCAATGATGTTGAATTAGCTAAGCTCATTTTGAAAATCTTATTTATCTGCTATCGATGTATAGAGATGAAGAAAAGACGAAAAAATGAAGACGAACTAGCGATTTACGCTTACTGTTTATTCGTTTCTTTCACAAAAGAAAATCCGTTCGACGAATAAGAGATAATGAAATACAGTCAAATCTTGTTATCGAGGGTTTTCAAAACGAATATCTTTTCACATTTCTTTGATTTAACAAGAGAAAGAGATAGATAGATAGATATATTTCGAAAAGAAAGGCAAAGTCTAGTAGCTAGCTCGAATGCATTTCATACGCCCAGGGTTATAATCATAATCATTATCCATCGAAACGGCCGGAAGGATCGGGTTGGTCTATTTTCAAAAGAAACGTTTGAGGACAAAACTGAAAATGAAAGAAGATTTCCTTTTCGACTTCAGAGAGCAGAGAGGTCACTGTTATACGAGTTTGAAATGAAGACTTTCATTGGTGTATTTCATGCTGCCATTTCAGTCAATCAGGAAGCATCTATATGGTGCGATCGATGATGATTTAATTAGGTTTTTCAAAATATTGATTTAAAGAAAATAAATAATTGTATATCGAAATCAATATTCCAAATGACCGTACCGAACAATCGCGTTCATGGTTTGTGAATTGTGTTGTTTTTATTCAATCGATAAGTCTCGTTTTTTATGTTTTTCAATAGAACGAACAGTTAGTGCAGAATTTCGACATGTTGATCGAACAGTACAGGTCTTCAATATGACTGAAGTAAATATCGAATTAATAGAACTGTCTTGATTTTTTGAGTTCTTAGCGTCTTCGTTCGGAATTGACGAGTTATGTTCATAATCGTCTCGAAGAATTCTCATCGGAAATCAAACAAATCGCTGATCTACCTTCGATTGTTCTCGAATCGAAGGTTGTTTCGAGTGTTGACAAGACAACAAACGACGTAACCAAGAAGAAACCATCGGTTTTTCCAACAAAAGTTTTCAAAATGCGTTCATCAATTCTCACTGATCTCTTGGAAGTTTCACATATTCGATCGATTCGACAAATTTTCATTGCCGTACTCGTCATTGTTTTCCTTCAAGTTGCCATAACCGATCTCTTCGAATTGGGAACGTATGTTATTACGAACAGGATTTGAATTATTATTCTTGTTGTTTTCTTTGAAAATAGAATTGATTTTCGAATCGACGTGATTATTTGGAATTTTTCGAATATCTCAGCTTGTCTTCGTCTTTGGCTTTGGTTGTTCATATCGACATGTACAATTGTTTATTGTTCATTTCATATTTGGGCATATAAACGTCTTTCATTGATCCAATCTGCTAACAATTCCACTAATCTCTGTAAGAGAATTCGACTCGAGTTGTTTAGTTTCGATTACTTCTTGTTTCAGTTATTTTCGATTGGCTTTGTCTGATCGCGTATTGCTGTTATATTGGACTGTTTCTATTCATACCTGTTCATTACATTCTCGCCGATAATTATCCGATTGTAACACGAATTATAATTCTAATTGAACAAGTCAGTAGCCGATGAAAAGTTTTGTCGTTGATTTAGTTTTTTTTTCTTTAAATTTAGGTTCGATTTTTAATGAAATCTCATGCATTCGTTCGAGAAAACGCACCACGAGCAATACTCTACGGTCGAATCTATACAAAACAAAGTTTGTTCTTCGATTTTTTTTTTCAAAAGATCAATTATTATCAATTCGACGATTTTCTTCTAGTTAAAACTGAAGATCTGAGCAGTGATTCGATTCCTCGTACACCTTGTCCGGAATTTTCGAAATTTCTCTATTTTATTTTCGCTCCGACACTGATCTATCGTGATTCGTATCCATTGACATCATCAGTTCGATGGAAATACGTTCTCTCACAATTATCTCAATTTGTCGGTGCCGCTTTTTTCGGCTACTATCTATTCTATCGATTTTGTTTGCCAGTATTTCGACATTTTAATTCCGAACATGTCACCGTTAAAATCTTCGTCTTATCGATACTTAATTGTACACTACCAGGCGCTCTTCTTCTATTTTGCGGTAGATATATATGTATAAATACAAAAAAAACAAAGTAGTTTTTTAAAATTTTTCAGCGTTCTATGGATTTCTGCATTGCTGGTTGAATGCGTTTGCCGAAATGCTTCGTTTTGCTGATCGACAGTTTTATAGCGTAAATTGAATCTGAAGAAATTCTTGAATTGAGAAAATTTTCGAGTTTGTTTAGGATTGGTGGACGGCAACTTCATGGAGTAGTTACTATCGAACATGGAATATTGTAAAAAGAAATTGATTCGATTTTTTTTCAAAAAAAAAAGAAAAATATATTATTGATTTAGGTTGTTCATGATTGGCTTTATACGTATATCTATCGTGATTGTCATAAAGTAAGAATTAGTCAATGAAAAAGAAAAACAAGACGAACATCATTTTCTAGCTATTCGGTATTCGATATCGATTAGTATCGATGTATGCAGTTATATTTCTGAGTGCATGTGTTCATGAATATATTCTCACCATAGCATTCGGATATTTCTATCCGATTTTATTTCTTCAATTTGCTATACTTGGATGTAAGAATTCGTTTTTTCGAATAAAGTATAAATTTGTTTTTCCCTTCTATTTGTTTGCAGTTATTTCCATGTTAATTCTACCTCAACGTACGCAAAATAATGTATTTAATATCTTCATTTGGACATCTCTGTTCGTTGGACTTGGCATGCAAATGTGTTTGTATTCAATTGAATGGTACGCTCGACAGAATTGTCCTCGAGCCGTAGTACGTTTCTTTTTTAAAATCGAAAATATTTCACTATTTTGCTGTGATTAGGCTGGATCATTGGATTATTTTGTGCCTCGTTCATTCTTCTGTCGTGCTAGCAATGATACAGCACCGATAAATCTCTCATCTTCCTCATCAATGACCAATAAATCTGATCTCTGAATGATAACTGAATGAATAATTTTTTCGTTCCTTTTCATTTCTTTTTTTTTTTGTAAATCGTCCGTGTTTGTTCTTGACTTTGTAAGAATGAAATATATCTGAATAATGTGGTATCCTTCTTAGGTTAATTATCAGTTCGATTATCTACCTGTCGTTACTATTGAATATGAAGAAAAGAGAACGAACGAGAGAAGAAAAAGAAAAAAACCGAAATTAAAGGGCGACAAATAGTTCAATGTAATTCGAGGTTTTTCTTTTCTTCTTCTGTTAAGTAATATGTGATTAATGTATAAGAGAACAATGAAAGAAGGTTATGATATATAACTATGCCTGATTCGTTTTTGATAAACGAGCAATTGAACTGGAGGAAAAAGAAGGATTTAGTTGAACTATGAAGTACATATTATATCAATCGTAATATAAACAGGCTTCTTGTTCTCTTCGTTTTTGTTTCTGATATAATGATAAGGAGATTTAGAGGTCAAACAAGTCCTTCAGTGGGTCAACATTACATGTATGCACGTCTTTCTTTTTTTTTTTTTCTTTCTTTTTTCTCATCTTTTGATGATGATTATACTGTTACAAGTATTAACTTAGTTGAAAAGAAAGAGACACCGGCCAAGGACGTTTATTTTCTTCTTTTATTTGTTCATTACGTTTCTTTGTCTACGCACACCCCTCGTTCACACACCTCAGTTCTTTTTCTATATCCTTGTCATATGTTTTAGGACATAGATACCAAGTATTTCCTTTTCTTCATTTTTCTTTCTCTAACAGCACAAAAAAAGAAGAAAACGAGAGACAAAGAGAGAGAGAGAAAACGAGTCGAGAAGATCAACAGTTTACTAATTCTTTTTTCTTTTCTTGAATTACGTTGGTTGTTGTTCAAGGAGAAAGCCAGAGCGAGGGAAGAGAGAGAGAGAATGCACAACAACTTGCACATTGATGGTACCACAGTGCAACGAAGAAACAAGGAAAATAGATTCTATATCTTATGTAAGAGAACACGCTATTCTTTTCTTTTCTCTTCATCGTATAAAAAAGAAACGGCGAAGAAAAAAAAGACTGTCGTACATACAGAACAAATGATCGAACTTGCATACACGCATTTTATCGATAGAAGAGAAGAAGAAGAAGAAAAAAAAACGAGAGAATAAGAGACAGAACAAACTTCATCCATCATTCGGAGAAGAAGAGAAAAAAAGGCTTGTAGACGAACAGAGAAAAAAATCTCTCGTTTTTTTTTGCTGCACGGAACTTTTAAGGCAATTTTTTTTCTTCGTTATTTATTCGATGTACTACTACTTCTCTTCTTTTGTCGTCATTCTATGGCGTCTTTTTTTTCTTCCTTGCTTATTGCGCTTGTAGACAGAGACATCGGTGCATCAAAAACGTATATACACGTGATACATTTAAACGAAGATGAGGAGACATAGGAGGCGGGGGAGATCGAGCAAAGAAAAAGCACCTTCACATACATGAGTGCATATCAGAATCGTTTGATTATGATATGGAACTATCGTGTGTGTGTGTGTGTGTGCGCGCGCGTGCGAGAGAGAGAGATAGATACGTGTATACACCGAGTACATATGACACATGATTAGTGTCAATGGTAAGTTAAACAATCATATGCTTGACTAAATATTAAGAAGATCGACCTTGATTTAAATTGTATTTAAAAACGAGCGCGAGAACTAACAAATGAATTAGCTTTGTGATTGTATTTCATTGTCATTTTAGATTGTTGTGGGGTTCCATCATTAGCTGACCGCTAGGAGAGGGAAGGGAAAGAGTGTAAGAAAGCAGGTTACCACCATGCCCCGTTAGATATTCGACGACTTACGGCCTGTTTGCTCGAGAGGCCTCTACATACAAAGCGAGCGAAATTTACATTTGAAAACAATAAACAAAAATGAATGAAACAAGCAATATCAACAGTAGCTCAACCGGTGGCGTCTGTTCATCGTGTCTCAAAGAAATGCCTCTTATTATGACATCCTCATCGTCCTCTCGCATCTGTTCAAATTGTATAACAGAATTTATCGATCCTCAACAGCAATTATCCTCGGATTTAAATACGAAATTTCCACTTTTCTCGTCCACATCCCAATCTTTATCAAGTTTATTACAACCGCAGCAGCAACAACAACAACAACAGCTGCAACAGCAGCAGCAGCAGCAACAACATCAATTCTCCCAATCTTTACTTCAACAACATTTTTCACCTCTATCATCATCGTCTGCATCCTCATCATCATCAATATCGTCGTCAAATCGACGTTCAAGCGGATTCGATCCATTCTCATCTTCAAATGACTACAAAAGTAGTTTTCTTAATCCATTAACTGATTTAAATAATGCATTTTTACCATTGAATTCTTCGAATAATGATTTCGATTCGACAACAAACGATTTCATGCGTTATTTTCATAATTTTCTCAATGGAAATTCCAACAATTCCAATCATCAAAATATCACCGATCGTGATAGTCCCGCAAGTAGTATTCAAAGTAATGATTTTTCGCCTCTATTCGGTTCAAGTTTACCATCAACACAAAATCATCTTCCATCACATTCATTCTTACAACGTCAACATTCAGGATTTTCGTCAATGGATTCGACAACAAGTTCGACACCATCATCATTAAATCGTCTATCAACAAACGAACTTCCATCATCGTTCTGTTGTTTTGCTAATAATCCACCGTATACATATTGCCTCGATTGTGAAACATCTCTCTGTGAAAAATGTGCATTGTCACATCCGAAAATTCTCGGTTTTAAAGATCATCGACAGCAATTACTTTCATCACAAACGAATACAACACCTCGTTCGGTTATCGGCCAACCAATCCGTCAAAATCAATCCCAACAACAACAACAACAACAACAAACGGATCTATCATTGCCAAGTACAGGTAAACGTTTAAGGTTTTTTCTTGTTATTTATTTACTTACTCATCAAGGTCATTTCTTGTTTTTCAGCACGTTTAACACCTCAAAATTCTTTTGATTTCTCATCGTTAAATCGTATATCATCAAATAACAATAATATCAATTCATCATCCAATGATTTTCCATCATTTTTCAGTTCATTCTTTTCTCAATTATCTCTCAACACACCGAATTCCTCCGATAATTCACTACTCGGTAATATTCCAATGCCATCACTATCATCAACAAATATTTTCTGTCATGAACATTCGAATCTAAAAGCATCATACTATTGTGATATGTGTTCACGAGCTTATTGTCACGATTGTCAAGTTCATCATGCTCAACAACATACATTATCATCACTACAAGATACAATTGACAATGCTCGTCAATTGACCAAACAATTTCTTGTTGAATCACAAACACTTTTATATCATCTCGATGAATCTTTGAAACAATCGACACGTACGATGGAAAATATTTCAATAAAAAGTTCAACAATCGAAAGTGAAATACGTACGATGATTAAATATTTTCTCGATATACTTTCTCAACGACAAGATTTTCTTTTGAAAAATGTGGATAAAATTCAAACAATAAAAACACAAGTTCTACAACGACAAATCAACGAATTAAATCAAGTTATTAAACAATTACATTTGACTATACTCGATTGTAATGAATGTTTAAAGAACGGTACTGATGCCGATCTTATTCGTATACGAACACGTCTTTGGAATGAAACAATTAAAATGAAACAAACATTATTATTGTATCTCAAGCCACTTGAAGATGATTTCGTGCAATTTCAAGGTAGTCCATCAATGATCAATAAATCATTGATCAATTACGGGCAACTAATAAGTTCAACTTATCCAGGTCTATGTGAATTATTTGGTGATTCACTTTATTCAACGATACGCAATCGTTTAACTGTATTAAATCTTCAAGCACGAAATCATCTTGGTGAATTACGAACAACAGGTGGTGATAATGTTCAATGTTGTTTAATTGATACGATAACAAATCAAACGATCTCATGTGATATTTATGATCGTCAAAATGGTCAATATTTTATAACATATATCACTCAAAGTGAAAATCCACATTTATTAAATATTTATGTTAATAATGCGCCTATAAAAGATAATCCATTTCATATACAAATAAAACAAAATCGAAATTATTCGACGATTGGCTTGAAATTAGAATTTGAAATCGGTGGTGAAGGTGATCAAGATGGCAAACTCTGTCGACCATGGGGAGTTTGTTGTGATAATCAATCGAATATAATCATTGCCGATCGATCAAATAATCGAATACAAATTTTCACTAAACACGGACAATTCCTAAGAAAATTCGGTACACAAGGCAATCGACCCGGTCAATTCGATCGACCAGCCGGTGTTGCTTTCGATAAACAACTGAATCGTATCGTTGTTACCGATAAAGATAATCATCGTATACAAGTATTTACATCTACAGGAGAATACATATTTAAATTTGGTGAAAAAGGTACCAAACCCGGTCAATTTAATTATCCATGGGATGTCGCCGTTTCATCAACATCACAAATTCTTATATCAGACACGCGTAATCATCGCATACAATTATTTTCTAAAGATGGCCTTTTTCTACGTAAATACGGTTTCGATGGTCCCATATGGAAACAATTCGATTCACCACGTGGCGTCGTTTTTACTCATACTGGTCATATAATTGTATCAGATTTTAATAATCATCGTTTATTATTTATATCGTCCGATTTTCAAAATGCTCGTTTTCTCGGTAGTGAAGGTTCAGGCAACGGACAATTTCTTCGTCCACAGGGCATCGATATTGATGCTGAAGGAAATATTCTCGTTGCCGATTCACGTAATTATCGTGTACAAGTATTTTCACCTCAAGGTGTTTTTAAAACGAAATTCGGCACACAAGGCACAGGTCCTTTACAAATGGATCGACCAAGTGGTTTATGTGTGACACCCGACGGTTTGATTCTTGTCGTTGATTTCGGTAATAATCGTGTTCTTGCTTATTAAACAACCAACGTTTATTTCTCACAAATCTTCTTCTTCTTCTTCGTCTTGTTGAATTCACTCAGGTATCTATCTATCTCTTTATATTATATTCACATATATCAACCCGGTAGAGATATGCACAAAGAACAGTTTCTTGTCTTTTTTCGTTTCGTTTCGTTCTTGTATCTATTTCTTTTCTTTTTGTCTCGGGAAAACAAACACATATCCACATATATATACACACAAAACAGAGCGAGTTAGAATTCGTCATTTGGATTTTCTCTATGAGTGAACCAAATTTTCACAAATAACAGCTAACGATTTGTCGAACAGTAACCGAAACTATACAGTCTTACATATGCATGTATATACTAACTAAAACAAAAACCAAAAGATGTCTCATTGATTGTTGTTCTATAGTCGTTGTTCATTGAATGTCGTTCTCTCTTTGAGCACAGTGTGCTTATCTTTAAAACAAAACAACAACAAAAAAAAACTCTTTCTTTCGTTTTTTTTTTCTATCGATATAGCTTCAAGTCGCTAGATCTATCTGCAGGGTAACACATAATCAGACTTAACGTAATGTTCTCTCGTTGATTTAACTCAGGAACACGTTTTGTGTGCGTCTCTCTCAGGATGAACAGTAGTGACTTTTTACGAAAACAGTACTACATTAATTTTCTTTCTTTTTTTCTTCGTCGTCTCTTCTCCGCTATGACTGCTGCTGCTGATAAACTAATACAGGAGGCAAATGAACAGAGTTCTTCATTTTTACTTTACGCAGTTCGCAGACAACAAAAAAAAATACAGTTTTTCTTTTCTTTCTTGCCACTCGGGTTTTTAACGAAATATAATATTTAAAAAAAAAACAAAAGAACTACACTAAGTGTCTTTTTATTTCTTCGTCTATTGCTATTGTTTCATTAATTTTAATCCTCAAAAAATTCGCTCTTTTCCTTCTCGCTTCAGCATTTGTCCCAATCGAAATTGCTATTTTAAATTTTTCATTCATATTCGTGTGTGTGCGTATCAATTTTCCTCTTTTAATTCATTATTTGCGATTTTTTTTCCTTTCATTTCCTTGTCTCTCTCTCTTTCTTTTTTTTGTAAAATAATCGTTTCGTTTTTTGAAATTCGAGTGCAAATCAATAATAAAAAATAAAGTCGATTTACCATTTATTTATTTATTTACTCATTTCGTTTTGCCTTCAATTCAGGGTCATATTATCAGACGATGTATATGTGTTGACTCACGTCAAGGTCATAAACAAAGTCTTTGTTGCGGGCGTATTATTTATGCGTTGCCTTCATCGGAAAGAAGAGAAAACAGAGTTTGGCATTGAGAAAAAGAATTTGTTTGTCTCGTAGACATTCGTCCTTGTCTCGATGATTTAAGTAAAAGAACGAGAAACTCAAGGAAGAATGTCTACACGTATTAATGAACGACTGTTGTTACGTCCTTATCAACACACACACACACAGACGTTACTCAAGGTCGTTTCATTTTTCATCAAACAACAGAATGAATAATTTCATGCTCAATCGATAATTAATGAAGAAAAAAAATGAGAGAAAAACCTTGACTAGGTTAGAGTATTCTTTCGAGGTTTTATTAAATTTCTTTTTCGTTGTCTTATGAAGACAGATTCAAGGTCATTTTTTTTCTTTATCGAGAACTACATGTTTTCAAATGAATTGAATTATCCGTACAGTAACAAGCGAAAGCTGGTTGACCGGATGGATTGGCAAAGCAATAACCTGGCGAACAATTCAATTCGCAAACAGCTGAAAAAGAGAAAAACAAAAAAAAATTTGAATTAAAATCTAAAAATACAATAGAAAAGTTCACCTGGTCGAACGTTTGATTCACAATTGTTTCCAGTATAACCCGGAGCGCATGTGCATGCATAAGTATTTCCTGAAACAGCACATGTACCGGCATTTAAACAAGGATTGTTACTACATGGTGCTAGAAACGAAAAAAAATCGAATCTAGAATTTGATTTTGTCTTTCATTGATGTTTGTTTACTAGCGACGGCGGTATAAGTTTCGCATTGATTGCCTTGATATGAAGTTGGACATTTGCAATCGAAAGTAAATGGACCTTGAGAACAAGTACCACCGTTTCGACAAGGTTGAGATGCACAATAATCTAGAAAATAAACGATGAAAAAGTTTTTTATTTTTTTCGTTTTGAAATAAATTCACTGGTAACAGCTGTTTCACAACGAGTTCCTGTATATCCACTTGGACAAGCACATTTATAATTGACATTGTCGGACATCATTACACAAGTACCACCATTGTAACAATTACTTGCAGTACATGATGCTTAACAAGAAAGAAAAAGTCACTTCTTTCAAAAGTCGAACTCATCGACGTACCAACAACAGTTTCACAATTCTTTCCAGTATATTGACTTGCGCAAACACAAGTATAATCGTTGGTATTTAAAGTATAACAGGTTCCACCATTTTTACATGGTGTTGGTTTGCAAACTAAAAGCAAACATTCATACGTATGAAACTCTTTCGATTCATCAAATTCGAAATTATACTATTTGAAGCTGCTGCTGTTGAAGTTTCACAATATTGACCTGTGTATCCAGCTGGACAACTACATCGGAATGTATTTCCATTTAAAGTACAGCTAGAACAAAACAGATATTTGTGGAGGGAAAAAATCCATTATCGAACAATTTACCTTCCGCCATTATAACATGAATATGTGTTTGGAATGCATAAGTTATCTAAACAGAATAAGATGAATTACTTGGAGGAAAGATAATACGTTTTGTCATTTACAATAATTGACTGTTTCACAATTTACACCGGTATAAGTCGATGGACATGTGCATTGATATGTATTACCAACAACATTGCAACTATATCGAAAGAAAAAAAAATATTTTCAAAAAGTACATTTGGAATTACTAATCTTACACTCCACCATTTCTACATGGTGACGACGAACAGGCTAAAAAAATCAGTCAAATAGTTTAAGTAATTCTGATTTAATTTCTCATACGATTAGTCACAGCTGTTTCACAATATTGGCCTGTGTATCCAGCGGGACAGCTACATGAATATGTATTTCCACTCAATAAGCAACTATGAAAGAAAAATGAAATTCGACTTTTAAATAACTGTAAATTTACGTTCCACCATTGTAACATGAGTATGTACCCGAGATACATCTATTGACTAAATATAATCATACAATTTGTCAATCGAATTAAAAATGAAAATTATTCTCATACCGGTTGCGGCTGTCTCGCAATTTACACCGGTATAAGTCGATGGACATGTGCATTGATATGTATTACCAACAACATTGCAACTATATCGAAAGAAAAAAAAATATTTTCAAAAAGTACATTTGGAATTACTAATCTTACACTCCACCATTTCTACATGGTGACGACGAACAGGCTAAAAAAATCAGTCAAATAGTTTAAGTAATTCTGATTTAATTTCTCATACGATTAGTCACAGCTGTTTCACAATATTGGCCTGTGTATCCAGAGGGACAGCTACATGAATATGTATTTCCACTCAATAAACAGCTATAAGAGAAAAATAAAATTCGATTTTTAAATAGCTACGAATTCACCTTCCACCATTATAACATGTGTATGTATTCGAGATGCATCTGTTGACTAAATATAATCATACAATTTATTAATTGAATTAAAAATGAAAGTTATTCTCATACTGGTTACGGCTGTCTCGCAAATTGAACCGGTATAAGTCGATGGACATGTGCATTGATATGTATTACCAACAACATTGCAACTATATCGAAAGAAAAAAAAATATTTTCAAAAAGTACATTTGGGATTACTAATCTTACGTTCCACCATTTCGGCATGGTGATGATGCACAATAATTATATATTTCTATTGATTCATAAGTCAATATTAATTTAATCTCATAATCAAAAGTACTATTTACCACATCGGGAACCAATGTATCCACTTGGACATTGACAATAGATATCAGTATTATTATTCAAAGCATAGCATGTACCACCATTTCGGCATGGCGCACTTGAACAAATCGCTGAAAGTAAAACAAAAAACAAAAGTGTTTTTCTCATTGAAATCAATATAAAAGCTGAATTCTACTGATTCTTGTTTCACAGTGTGTTCCTGTATACGGTGAATTACAGTAACATGTATAAGCACCATTTGAACCAGGACTACATACACCATTATTTTGACATGGTGTCTGTTGATAACATGGATTTAAATCTAAAAAGACCAATCTTTCTTTCATTTGAACTAATCATGTTTGACTAATACATTGACAATTCGTTCCATATGAACTTGCTGGACATGAACAAGTGTAACTATTACCATAAATACCACAGGTACCTCCATTTTGACATGGACTTGATGCACATGGATTATAAGGTGTCGTTGCTGTCGTTGCTATTAATAAGACAAAAAAATGATGTCAAAGAATTCTTTCAATAACTATGTAGCAAACTTGTTATAATTAATTCATCACAATTTTTACCACCTAATGGCGAACCAGCTGCACAAGTACATACATAATCAGTTCCATAGATATTTAATGTACATACACCATTATTTGCGCATGGATTCGGTGTACAAGCTTATCGAAAATATTTGTATTCGAGATATTTTAGTTTGTATAAATCGACTTACTAGCTGCATATCCTTTCTCAATAAAGACCGTCGAAATGACGAGAAAAACAATCGAATAGAAACCGTAGATCATTCGAAGAGATATTATCAAATGAATATTTTCAAACTATACTCATATTTATATTTAAAACAAAACATATTAGGCCACTATGTGTCACAATGATAGAGCTTAAAAGAAAACAAGCTTAAGAAAAAAAAACTAAAAACTAACGTATTGACTAATCGTCTACATCTGTCGGTTTTAATTGCTTTTCTCTCTCTGTTAAATCCATTTAATTTGTTTTTTTATTTTGAAACTATTTTTCGATGTGATATCAATATCTAAAATCTTCGTTGTCTTCATGATTTTGATTTGTACGTGCTTTAGCATTAGTATATTAAAGATGTCTATCTAGATTTGTATGTGCACAAAGGGTGTCGACACGTCATCAGGAGAATGATCGATCGATATGTATGTGTGTGTACTATTGATTTCAGTAATTATACTTCGAAGAAAATTCTCGAGAGAAAAGTCAAATGATTGCAAACTAGAACAAATGAATATTTAACTGGTAGGACAAGAAAATTCATCGAACGAAAAGATCAGAAGATCTAATGATTTTGCACTGGTTTATCTTTTCCTCTCTCTTCTCTTTTTCCATCAATCATACAAATGTTCATCGAGAGAGAGAATTAATCTCATTCGTTGTTGATCTATCGTTTTTTTTCTTTTGGATCAATGAGAATTTTTCTTATTCTCCTTGGTTCAGAGAGAAAGAAGAAGAAGAAGAAGAAGACGAGGATAAGTCACTGCTTTTTATTTGGATTTTTCTCTGTCTCTCTTAAAGATTGATGATTTCATTAAATTAAAAACGACAATCTCGGCACATCAGCTTTTCTTTCGAACTAAAAAACTAAAACCTATCAATCTCCATAATCATCTATCATGATGAATCAATACTCTCATCCTCAAACATATCCCAATCAAACAACACACTTTCATCTTATTTCATCTGCACCAAATTCGAATAATTCTCTTAACGAGAATTCTATTTATTCATCCTATCAAACGTCATTCTATGATCCATCCATAACCGATCAGTCTTATGAATACTATTCGAATGTAAACGAACCTATTTATCATCCGATTCCATCGTCATCATCATTTGATCAATGTCAAAATTATCCAACGCAACAAATCTACTCGGAATATCATCCAACGACAACAACCAAGCAATCTGAACAGTTTAATCATGAACACAAAATCGATCTCAACGAAGGACAATATAAATGGATGCAAATTAGACGTGCACCATCGAAAACATCAGGTATAATTCGTCGTTCGATAGTATATTTCAATATGATTTCATTATGCTTATATTCGAAGGTCAATTGTCACAATCACCAACAGAGAGTTCGAATAATTCTGGTCGAAAATGTTATTCAAACAAACAATTAACGGTAGAATCAAAAGACCTAAGATTTTCTTGATTAAAATGTGTTTCATATTTAGGAATTGGAAAAAGAGTATTATTCTAGTCGATATTTAACTCGTGCAAGACGTATTGAAATTGCTCGGACCTTACAAATGAAAGAAGATCAAGTGAAAGTACGATGATTTCAATCATCTATTGAATTATCTATTCATTTTCCATTTAGATTTGGTTTCAAAATCGTCGTATGAAAGATAAAAAACGCAAATCTGGTCAAACATTATAAACAAACATTGATATTGTTATTTTTTTTTCTGTATCTATATACATCTTAGTTTCTTTTTTTCTGTTGATTGTATCGAATTGATATTGGCTCGAAGCAAGGATTAATAAAGTGCAGCATATCTCACATGTCGTCAAGTCAATGTGTGAAATTTTCAATTTCGTTACATGACACGCCAGTCGAATGGAAAAAAACATCGATTGAAAAATTATTGTCCGTCCTTTATATGTAAATTTTTCTGTGAGAATGTATATGTCCAAAGTCAGTTGGGTGTGAAATTGAGTCAATCGGATGAACAAGCAAGAAAACATCAAACGCATGTTCTAGTTTAAATCCTTAGCGCTGACAGAAGAAGAAAAAGATGATTGATCGGTATGAACATGACATTTTATTTTAAATAAATATTGAATTTAAAGAAAACTCTCGATTCTGACGATATTTAATTGTGAGTTTTTTGCTTTGAATTTTCGAAACATAGACGTCAGCACTTGTCAACAATGTGCAAATAACTTTGACAGATCGTTGCATAGTGCATAGCTATATTAAATGCATTGGCCATTGATAAAGCATCGAACGAAAGAATATATAAAAGAAAAACGAGCCCTATTCATTGCCTTCTTTTGTTTCTCGTTTACATGTTTTTTTTTATTGATTATTTGTCAGACGTTGATCATAAACTGTTCTTTTCTAACGACAAAAAAACCGACTCGAACATACACGTCATTTTCTATATTTACAGCAAAAACATATTTCGAAAGAACATCTATTTTTATATTTTCCTTTGTCTGAAATTTAGATTCAATGTAAACACTAAACTAATAGAATATTGTTCTCGTCATTTGATTAGTTTCATAATTCTTTTCTACATCCATGTCTCATGTAAGTGTTGCAAAAATAGAAATATGTGTTCAACTTATATATTCGGTTTGAAATTTGGTTTTCAGCTCGAAGGTTCCGAATGTATTGAAGCCTTAATACCATTTGTCAAATCATTTTCGTTTACATGGTTCAATTTACAAGCTGCCAAACGTCGATATCAAAAACAGCACGACACACCGATGCCTATCGAGATGGAACGCGTGATGAAGGAAGATTTTATGGTTTGTTAAATAAACAACAACAACAACAACAACAACATTTGTTTACTTGTTTTTGTTTATTTATTTTCAGAATCAACGTTATGCCGATAAGATCAAATGGACAGTACGAATATTGGCTAAATTACGTAAAGATATCAAACGTGAATGTCGAGCCGATCTCGTGAAAACGGTTACCGAAGGTAGCGTTCAAAGTCCATGTATTATATCGAATGCTGACACGAAGAATAAAATGCGTCGAATTGATTGTCTACGTCAAGCGGATAAAGTCTGGCGATTAGATGTTGTTATGGTCGTGCTATTTCGAGGTAAAAATATTCATTTGAAAATCCAAAACAAAACAAAATCTCGATTTCATAGGAATTCCATTGGAAAGCACCGATGGTGAACGATTAAGTAAATGTAAAGAATGTAAAAATCCAGCATTATGTATCAATCCATATCATATTGTCATACACGTCAAAGAACTCGAAGTTTATCTTGTAAATTTTATTAATAATACTCAATCGTCACCGGCGAACATCATTCCAAGTGTGTTTTCAACCAGTGAATTGCATCACATGGCAACTAGTTCGATTAGTGAAGGTGGTTCAACGAAAGAAGTGCTCGGTGCGGATTATCTCGGTTCAATGTTGAAAATGGAAACCGATGATTATGTTGATACGCCGGCGATTTCGAATGTTCAACAGCCGGATCTATTGAAAATGTGTCGAAGTCGTAAAACAAGTTCATCCGGTAGTCCTCGTACTGCCAAACGTCGTCGAACATTGAACAATACGTGTTCAGCCGATGAAGCCGATGAACATGATTTCAATGAGGAAGCTAATCATGCGACATATGATGTGTCTTCAACGGGTCCATCTGGCGGACAAACAGCATCGACTGGTAATGAATCGACTACATATGTTAATTATCAACAGCAGAACGAGATAAATACAAATCCGAAGACAATCATCGAGTCAGGAAAAATCGAACCAGCGACGCCTCGACCGCCATTTTCTCAAATTGGAATTCATAATCATGTTTCACTTAATTTACATTTTAACAATCAACAGCAGCAGCAGCAACAGCAACAACAACAGCAACAACAACAGCAACCACCACCACCGCCAACACAATCGGCAACGTCAAAACTTCTTCCAACAACATCACAACAGACCACAGATTCGAAGTTGATTTCCGAACGATTTATTGAATCGCTTGTTCAACGTTTCAACGATACTCAACAATCACAATCACAAACACAACAACGAGCATCAACACATCCGCATACGATCGAATATTTTCATCAAGGTTTACAGCAAACCGATCCAACATCTACAAATCCGAAAATTCAACCGAAACTCTACTCGAAACCAGTTACCACCACGACTACAACAACATCAGCAGTCAACATTCTGCCCCAATCATCATCCGATCGAACCATGTCGAATTCATCGACCTACGAAACATCGTTCGTTCAATCTCAAACAACTGATTACAAAGATGAGAAAAGCAATACAACGAACACGAACATCGTACGTTTATCTTCGTCGACAACTGATCGAGTCTTACCGGCATTTCATACATTTTCGGAATTGAAAAGTTATCTACAAACAATCGGTTTAGATGTTGAATTAGTACCAGCATCGAACACGACTCATTCGGATGTGTCTAATCAAACACGAAATATCGATCCTGTTCAACAACGTTTGCCAACTAACGAACAATATCCAGTTCGTTCGAATACGACCAATGTTGTTCTCTCAACACCGCAACAACCACAAGTCGTTATGCTATCGAATAACGATACCAAATGCAATCGAACAAGTTCGATCAGTGTTCCACCGAATGTTCTCAATGAAAAACTGTTAGAATACGCATCGAGTACGTTCTCAATTCGTCATTCCCAAGTGGCATCTCGATCTTCATCTCAACGTCGTTCACCAACAAAACCACCAATTGTTACCGACATTGCTAATCTTCTCTCGGTTAGTAATAACAAAGATCAACCGATCGTTCAACAAGTGACTCGTCAAACTCTCTTACCACCACCGCCTCCACCTCCGCCTGTTCCTTCAACAGCAACGTCAACAACATCGGCGCCACCGCCAACAACAACGACGACTGTTTATCATCATCATCATCATCATATAGCTTCAGCTGATAAAGTTTCGACTATAATCAAACGTGATCTCATTCCTGATGATGTTCATTTACATGATCGTGAAGTTGAAGAATATATGAATATGATTCCGTCGGGTCGTCCATCGAAACAACGTAAAACCACGGCAGGTCAAACAATCAACGATGCATCAAGCAAATCGATTGTTTTAGAAAGTGGTTCAGCTAGTAATAGTAATGATAGTAATCTATCTTCGACATCTTCTTCATCATCTTCAATAACCAATTCAGCTAATCTTAACAATAATAATCATACAAATCTTACATTAACAAATAGTAGTCATAAAACGAAAACGAACTCGGATTCACGAAGTATATGTGATATCTTATTGATGTTGTACGAACAAGAACGTACACGTAGTACACAACTACAAAAACAAATCGAACAAGCTAGTCGACAACAACGTTCGAGAAATTCAAGCGGACAATCACATTCAAGTGAATCACAGACCGGCCTCGAAACGCCGCAAGGACCGAACACTGCGACGAATAATTCGACACGTATGTTAAGTCCTGCTACTTGGATATCGACAAGTGGAAAAGAGAAAACATCCGTTCATATACAACAAAGTCATCATCAAACATTGAAATTCGATTCATCAACGAACGGTTCACCATCGGAATCGCAAGACGTAAGAAAACAAACTCATCGATTGAAAAATCTTTTTTATTTGATTACGATTGATTTTAGTGTTCACCACCGGATCCGAATAAGAGCGGTTTAAGTCCGACTAAAGTCGTGCAATTCTCCCAATCAATAGGTTCAGCACAAAATCTCATTCCACGTCCTGTACCAATGTTAGCTACCAACGATGGTCTCGTACGGCATACATCTTCCTCATCATCACATACAGCCACGCCAACTGGCTCGACTACTTCAACAAATAATGGTTCGATTCATTGATCTTTTGTGTTCGATTTTCTTTTTTTCTTTCTATAGGCGTACTCTACACACCGAGTAATCGAATATTTCAAAGTCCACTTGGACAAGTAACGATTCATTTCATTTCATTTCAGCATTGTCTCTTTCTTTTGTTTTTATTCAATAGGCATTGTCAGCATTAAGTCCAGCCCTCAGTCCATTTCTATCGCCATCAACTAGTCGTGCTGGTACTCCAAGTGAATTAATGATAATTCCAGCTGATCTACTTAACGTTCTCAATAGTCGTATTTGGAGTGAAGATGAGTTATTACAAGCATTTGTTAATCATCTCGATTCTGGTGGTACGTAGTTATTCGTTTCGTCAATCGCACATGACTGAATATCGCTCATGTTTCGCTCATATTTGCGACATACGGCTTTATTCATTTTTTGTGTACAAATTGTTCGTTTCTTCTAGGATATCAATTGCAGCAACTGCAACAATAGGCAATTAGCGAATGATTGTTTTTGTCGAATCTATCCGGTGTAAATCAGATCGATTGTGTTTTACGAAATGAATTTATCGAGACTTTGTACATTATATAAACAAGATTTTCTAGTTATAAAACACACACATATGCATACATACATATAAGCATTTAAAAAAAACAGTATCTGTGTTTATGTTTATCACTTTTTATTTGTATTCCAAGAAAAAGAATAAAGCAAAAATTGCCTCTCGATACATATCTATATATATTTTGCAAATGATGTTCGAAGATAATGTGTTCAAATGAACGATCTATCGACATCGATATGTAAATATAAATCGGATCATTTCATGTATTTGCAAAATAAAACTCTTTAAAAAAAACCGTTTGTTTTTTGTTCCCCATAGGCTCAGGTCGACGTTCAAGAGTTAATAACGAAGAACCTAAACAACAAGGTAAACCAACAAGTCTGGTCAACAATGGCAATGGTAATGGAAAAGCAAAGAGTATTGACAAATGAACATGGAAAACAGATTTCTTCGTCATCGTTTGTTTTGATTATTATATTTGTAAAATTAGTATATGTCGTCTGTTTGCTGTGTAGTGCTTCTCAACTTATCATCATCCTTCTTTTTTGTATATCGAGTAATTTCTTTGTAGTTAGCGATAACGGGGCGTATTGATTTATTGTTTTCTTCTTCTTCTTTTGTTTTTATTTGGTGGTTTGATCAGAAAAAAGAGAGAGAGAGAGTTCTTATAAGTCTCTTGTCAGATAAAGTGCAACATTATTGCTGAAAAAACGTGAGAGCGCGAGAGAGGCTTTGTTTGTTTTCTTTGTTTTCTACATGTGTGACTCATTTTTTTTTCAATTCAATCTCACTATTGAAAGTAGTACGTTTTCTTTTTTCGATGTTGTTTGTTTCGAAGTCTAATCGGAGTAGTTTAATATGTTGTTGATTGAGCACATTCGATTTCTCCTTTTTTTTCTCTCTCTATTTGTCGTTTGTCGAGTTCATGATTTTTTTCCTTCTCGTCGACATAAAATTATTTAATCGGTATTAAATATTATTTTATCCAAAATAAAATGCATAACAAAAAAACAAACAACAACTTCTGTTAAATCAAGCATAAATTCAAGATCGTTCTTAAAAACGATGACTAAAATTTCCGGTACACTTCTTATTTTCTTTGGTTATCTCTTATGAATTCACTGAGGTAAGAGTAAAAAATTTAACTATTCATCACACAGTCTTTCGTCTAATTATCTTCATTTTAAATTCCATTTGCTTTCGTTGTTTCCATTGTTTTCTTAGCATACGAAATATGCATACGATTGTCAATAGAATGCCAATTGTATTAATAATTAGTTCAATAATTAGATCACTGATTTCTTCGATAAGAATTTTTCCTTTTGAATTCTTTGTCGAATCTTTTTTAATTACATATTCAAATGGAAAATAAATTGAATATTGATAATTATTTCCATAGATGTCGAATATTAAACGAGCAATTAAAAATGCTGTGAAAAGAAATACTGTTAACATTAAACTTGCAAGATGTTTTAACCAAAGTGAATAGAGAATTAAGATCGAATAAATTGTTTGAAAAATAAGACCAATTAAACATCGAAATAGAACATAATTATGAAAATCAAATAGATGATTTGGATAATGAAATACAACTTGTTTGACATATTTAAATGTATTCGAAAGAAGATAAACATAGAAACAACTGAGAATCAGACGTAAATTATTGATTTTCAACCGAGAGCAATCGTCTGTCAACATATGGCTAATGTTTATATGTTATTAATCAAATGATCTTTCTCTCTTGCTGTTTTTTTCAAAAAGAACAATTTCTATTTTATGACATCAGAATTATTGTTTTATGATTTAAGAATCTTGTTTTCTTTTTTTAATATATTGATTCAACTTGATATAACCGAGTTGTTTTATAATTCATCGATGATGTAATCGATACCGAGTTCAATCGTTATCATTTATCTAAGCTACTTGAAGTGTTAGACTAAAAAAGTGAGAGACATGTGAAACGTACCTCTTGTCTGCGTATATTCGATTGACTAGCACCTTCGATTCTGATCAATTTAATCGTTTAGCATTCACTTGTCAAATTAATCTTTCACGTTTGTTCTCTATCAATCAACAAATCGAAATACATAACGATTAAAATAAGTCACCCGTTTTTTTTTCTTGTCGATTATTATCAAGTGTAAGTCTCATGTCAATCAAATACGAATTACATAAGAAGATAATAAACAAACATATAAAAACACGAGTCATGCTCGTTCTGATGAACAATTCAAGGTAAGAAATAAGAAACATGCCACACGTTCTGAATTGTTAGTTGTTAATATTAACAGAAATGTATTCGGTTCGATTTTTCTTTTTCTTTCTTCTTGTCATTGTCGTCTTTTGACATTTTCTGTCTTTTCTCTTTCAGTGCGATTCACGAAGAAGAAGAAGAAAAATGAGTCGTTCATTGATAAGTGGTTTCCGACGAAGACAAGAACTCTTCAAGCAAGAAAACGAGTTTTGAAGAACTAGTCAATGTTTTCTAATTGGGTCTGCTACCGCTAACGAAACAAGGCAACATAAAAAAAGACGAAGACAAACGATTTCGAGTGTTTCTTATTTTTCTATCTATCTTTTCTCTTCATTTTGACTTTGACATTCAGATTTATATTCATGTTTGAAAACGACGATCGATTAGTGTATCATTATCATCTGTTGATTCTTGTTGACAGATAATTGTCCATGACAAGCAACAACAACAAAAAAAGAGAAACTCTCTTACTAATTAAGACAATCTGGATATTGGCAGCTGTAGACTAAGTTCTCTTTTTTTTTCTCTCTCTCTCTCTCGTTTTTGTTTTAAATAGATCGTTAATTTTTAAGAGACATTCTTATGTCAGACGTTTCTTTTTATTTGACGAACATATGACAAAATCTGTTAGGGAAAATTGATTAATCAGAAAGAAAACATGACAATTATGATGTTAAACAAGAAGATAAACAGAACAAACGAAATATTTCTCGATTATCTGTGCGTGTGTGTGTGTTTTAGATCGATGCAAATAAAGATTCATATCGTTGGAAAAACTCATCGATGGTCAATACATTGATGTCAATAGAACGATCAATATTATTTTGTTTCTTGATTTTTTCTCGAATATTTGCTAATGAACTTCAATTGAACACAACATCGGGCAGATTTAATGGCAAGGAAGTTATTCTAAATAATATTCGAGTTCGACAATATTACGGCATTCCATATGGAGAAAAACCTGGCCGATTCGAAATGCCGATCTTACGAAAGTATAATTCATCGATCAATGATGCAACACAACGGCCAGCCGGTTGTTTACAAGCTGCCGGTGGACTATCCTATGGTCCATTTGAATTATCAGATATGTACGAAGAAGATTGTCTGACATTGAATATGTTTATTCCAAAAACAAGATCATCAGCACCGAAAGCAATCATGGTCTTTTGTCATGGCGGTTCGAATCAAGTCGGTTCGGCGTCATTATTCGATGGGAGTGCCGTTGCAGCTATTGGCGATGTCATTGTTATTACAATAAACTATCGATTGAATATTCTCGGATTTCTAACACCTGGACCGGAGATTATGCCGGGAAATTATGGTCTACACGATCAAATTCTTGCTTTACAATGGATTTCAATGAATGCCAAGAGTTTCAATGGTGATGCCAAACGTTTGACTTATATTGGACATTCAGCTGGTGCAGCCAATGCAGTTCTACTTGCCATGTCGAAACGATCGGATGGTTTGATCACTCGAGTCATAGCACAAAGTGGTTGTCCATTAAATCAATGGTAGGAATCGAAATTAAGACATGATTTTGAATTTGATTTTGGCTTTGCAGGGCAATTGATAAACAGCCAGCAGCTCGATTTGATAATGTTATTAAACGACACGGTTTAAAAGCTAAAAAACGTTTGATACAATCGAATATCAATCATTTGAAAAACATATCTTCTCATAAATTTCGTTACATGTATCATTCAGGATTAGAAATCTCGCCCGATTATCCGTAATAAACAAACAAACAAACAAATCGACAAAATAATTTCGTTTGTTTTCTCTTAGATTTCCAATAATTGACAACGATATTCTCACGGCCAATCTCGAAGAATTAATTCGAACAGGTCCATTAAAAAATGTCGATGTTTTAATCGGTGTTACAGCTGACGAAGCGTTGTACTTCGCTGAAGAACATATATTCAATCATTATCTTCCCGGACAATATCGTACGAATCCAACGCTAACAACAACGAAAACCAATGATATCAATTCGATATCAAGTACAACGAAGAAATCGATTGATAACGATCCACCTCAAGGTTTTTCGTTCTTTCGAAAGAATCGTTATATTCGAAATTATTTAAAGACGAATTATCCCGAACATCTTTGTTATTACGACCAAATTCACAAACGTTACATGCCAACTAAAGCTAATCGACATAATCTAACTGAAACAGCTCAACTCTACACAAATCTAGTCAGGTAAAACTCTTGTATTCAAATATTTGATTCAATTTCTTGTCTAGTGATTTGATGTTCTACTACGATCTTGTTCGTTTTCTTCACGAACGTTTACAATCGAAGACCAACTCTTCAACATATGTTTATTATTACACAAATCCACCGGTATTCGATCTCGATAATGTTCTTCGGCGTATACCGAATATGATCGGACATTTTGCTGAACTCGATCTCACATGGGGTATACCGTTTTTCGATCGAAACAATCGAACAAACTTTGCCTATCACATGAATATATCCTACAAACAAGAAGAAATCGATTTCAGCTATCAGATTATTCGCTATTGGACGAATTTTGTTAAAACAGGCAATCCAAATGAACCTCAATATATTCCTGTTGAATGGCCAGCATATGAACAAACAAGAAAAGCATATATCAATTTTCAAAATTATGACGCCATTGTTGAAGAGCAATTTTTCGAAGAACGTTTTCTTTTTTGGCATATGGTTTTAAATACACAAATATGTAAACCATTCTATTGGTATCATACAACATTATTAGTCGGCATACTTATCTTAGTAATTATTCTATTAGCAGTTTATATTTTCTATAATGCTAAACGATCACGTCGAAATATTAAGCCAACGGAAATAAGCAATGCTGATGCTGTGACTACGTATCGTTTTCTACCGACTGTTGTCTCTTAATGTGCTTGTCAATGTTTGTGTGCTTGTATTTGTAGTTTAAATTTTATTATCTAAAACACAAAATATATTAAGTATAACAAGGATTAATCTATTACTCATTTATTTCAAGCATGAGAATATGACATTGCTCAAAAATATTTGCAAAGATTAAACCGACGATAATCTTCAAATCATGAAAAAATTCGAGAATTTTTCCTTCTTCTTGTTTGACATACATACATACAAATAAACAAAAGATCAGTAGACAAAGATTATTTTAATGATGATAAACTAAAACTGAATGTCGATTCATGTTCGTCCTTCTTTTAAACACAATATATAAATAATGATCCTTGAAAATTGATAGACATAGACAACATATCAATGACCTTTTTGTATTCTTTCTCTTTGTTCGTTGATATTATTGATGATAGTTCGATATTTTTTTTTCAAATAATCTTCTCACGACCTTATTTAATCCGTTAAGTATCAGTTTGATGTTTCTTACTGTTCTAATCGTTGTTGGTAAAGACAAGAACCTGAATTATGCAACGAACAGTATTTATCTATCTTGTCATTAATTTCTTAACAATAAATGGACAACAAGATACAATCTGTGAAATCAATGATACATGGTCATGGACGCCTTGGTTTAATTTTCATCAACCGAATGTGAAAGGTGAATATGAACTGCATGCAGCCATACGCCAACAACATCCGACAACGGTTTGTGCTCATCCACGAATCGTTTCGGCTGTTAATCAAGCAGGTATACATATGAACGAAACGCAAGATATGATGGTCATACGTTCGTATGATATCTTTTGTTTGAACGAATATGATCCGAAACGTCAACAGAAACTTTGCGATGATTACAGTGTTCGATATTGTTGTCAAACAAATCGAACAATTCAAGAAACAGCTATCGAAAACAATCAAGCCAAAGCCGCTCTTTTGAAATGCGGTCGTTCATCGGTATCGAATTCGAATTTTCTAGCGAGATTTTTCAATTCTTTATTTGGAAAAATTATCAATGGAGCCGAAGCACGACCTAATAGTTGGCCGTGGCTTGTTTCGATCGGCGTTCGATATCGAACAGCATCAGGCGTTTGGCAAAATCGTACACATATCTGCGGCGGAACATTGATCGAGCCATCGCATGTTCTAACAGCAGCACATTGTCTTGAACAGAAAATTGACGATCGTTTCGTTCCGTTGACAGCTACGAATCCAACATTGGAATCGTTTTTTATTCTACGTGTTGGTGTTCATGATATTCGTACGACACGACCCGAAGAAGTCTATCGTGCCAAACGAATATTCAATCACGAACGATTCATATCGAGTACATTCGAAAATGATATTGCACTTATTCGACTTGATCGACCTGTGCCAACGGCTGACCATACATCGCCAATTTGTCTGCCAACGAAAAGTGTTCAACCTGGCCGACAAGTGACAGTCGCTGGTTGGGGAACAGTATCCGAAGTTTCACGAGTACATTCGAATGTTCTACGACAAGCTACTGTCAATGTTCTACCAACGATCAACTGTCGAGTGTATAAAGATGTTCATTACGATAGTTCAAGACAATTATGTGCTGCAGCTTTAGATTGGTCGAAAGATACATGGTTTGACAGATTTCAATGATCAAATCGATCAGTTTTGTTTTTTTTCTTCTTCTTCTAGTGCTGGTGATAGTGGAGGTCCATTGATGTATCAAGACAATGGTGTTTGGTCAATTGGTGGTATTACATCCTATGGTTATGGATGTTCGAAACGTGGTTTTCCAGGTGTTTATACTCGTACGGTGCCTTTTACGACATGGATTAAGCAAAAAATGCTAAGCTAAAAAAAAATTCCCCATGAACAGTAGCTATTTTTTTCTTCTTTTCTTCTTCTATGATACAGAATAAATAAATTCAATTATTTTTATCCTCTAATCGATCAAGTCTGATTATAGAAACGAACTCGAAATGAATCATGTCGAAAACTCATTAAATTAACAAATGATCTGAACACATGTTCGCATAAAAACAAACAAAAAAATAATAAACTTATTATTAATATACCTTTCATTCGATCGAGGTTAAATAACTCTTGTTTTCATCTTTCATAACGTCCTCAACGCTCAAATATTATCAATAGCCCTGTAGAAAAAGAAATCCTTGCCAAGGACATTCGCACGACAAAAATAAAATCTCCGTAAGCACATACTAAAAAAAGACGATCACAGTAGGAACTCTTTATCATTGATAATTATGTCTGGCTGTAATAAGGATTAGTGCTTTTCTTTTTTGCTATTCTTGTACGAAAGAGACTTTGACTAAAAATGTTAAATCTTTCAATTTGATTTCAATCGTTCATTATTCTTAGTAAAAGAAAAAAAACATTCGAATCGTATAACCTTGACTATGGCAAGTGACGGGAGAAACGGAAAACAACAAGTAGAGAATACGCGGATAATTGAGATCTCTGTCTTTTTTCTCTATTTTTCTTCTACTTTATTTTATCAAGGTCCTTCCATGCATGACACAATATATAGTGTTGTTCTTTGCCTGTTGTCTACACCGAGTATCGACGACGAGCCTGGAGAAAACAGAACACCAGAGGAAAACTAGATGCCTCGATTTCCAGGCATCAATAAAGAACACGACGATGATGATGATGATGATTGTTGTTGTTTACTCTTGAAGGTCATCATTTTCTTCCTTCTTCTTCTTCTTCTTTTTCTCTTCTTCTTGTGTTTTAACGTGCCGACAACAGTAAGCGAACGATGAACACAATTCTTAACGTGTCGATAGTGATGACCAATTATAAACGTTTAGTTCTAATTCAAGGATAGATAAATCAAGATTATATTTAGTGTGTGTGTCGTCAAAATCAGTTCTTAAATCGAAACTATCATATGTGCATGTGTTTTCTCGAAGACGAAAGAAAAGAAGAAAACAACAAGTGAGAATATATCGAATCCTTCAACAAATCCAGGGTTCTGTTTTCTATCAAAGAACAGTGAGTGCTTATGTGTGTGTGTGTGTGTGTGTGTGTTTCTCGTTGAGTAGCGTACTCATGAGGCAAAATAAAGAAGAAGAAAAAACGAGAAAATAAGGGAAAGGAAGAAAGAAACGAGCAAGTAAGCAAGCAGCGATCCTGTATATGCTGCTTGTGTCTGCATAACAGCAGCGAGAAATAAAACACCGTGGTGTTACCAAAACAGTCGAGGCGTTGTTGTTCTAGTGCAAGAACGAGAATGAAGATGTTCTCTCAACTGACATCATCGTTATTATTTTCCTAAATATATATATATATATATATATTGTTTTTTTTTCGTTGAATCATCGACATCCGAGCAGTTTTATTTTGAACTTATGGAACGTTTCTCATTTCTTTTTCTTCCTTTTCCATTGTTTAACTCATTAAAATAAGCGATTTCTTATTAAACAAGCAAGCAAAAGAAAGAGGTTCGTTTTTTTTTCTTCTTCTTTTTCTTTTCAAAGTCATGTTTTCAGATTTAGTATAATCAGTAAATTCTTATCATATCAAATTCATAAAGATGCGTACGACAGATGATATATAGAGATTTCATGTCTGGTTATTACTTATTTGTGTTATGTTTGTTACTATAAATTGTTGTTAACATTCATCTGTTGAGATGTATGCATTTGCCAGGTGGACATTTTCCTTTCTTTTTTCTTCTTCTGTCCGATTTTCCGATCGACTCAAAAATTCAGATCAATCGATGTCAACAAGTTTGTCCGTTAATTCACATATCGTGAGAAATAAGGAAAAAAAACGAGAGAGAAACGTAAGAAATTAGTTTGTGTATTGTTAGTTTTTACAGTAAATGACGGATTAAAAAACCTTGGAAAGCATGTCTATTTGTAAATCTTCCTTCTGTCTATTTCATTGTAATATCACAGTCTTTTCTTTTCTATTATGTACTTTTAAATAGTTTATGAAATCTTTTCAAGTAAAAATGAAAGTCACAGAACGTGAAATTTGTCTGAAAACACAGAGATGAACACAATTCAAAAGAGAAAAAGTCATCTTGTCATTTTTTTATGGTGAATTAGGTGGTACATTTAATCGAGTAGTTTTCGTTGATAATTTATCTCGTTTCGTCAGCGTCATTGGCGTATAGATACGTTCAGCTTCTTGTCGTTCTTCGAGTGAAACTTGTCGATCATCGAGCATGATCAAACGTGGAAGTTGACTAATAACATAGTGTCGATAATCAACATACTGTTGATATGTTCCACCATTGAAAAAACTCGGTGCAGCAGGATTATTCATCATACTTAGATATTTCAATTGTGAACATTGTGTCGCTAATGTTTGAATGAATACACTTAGATTTGATATTTGATTATGATTGATCCATATTGTATGTAACATGTCTAATCGAGGTATTTTTACATTTGAATTTATTCGATTTCGATCGATAATTAACGTACGTAAATTCGTAAAATCGATTAGAAAACGAAGATCATCTATATTATTTTCTGTCAGATCAAGATACTCGATAAAATGTTTGTCCATAGGTAATAAATGTTCAGGTATTGAATTTAAACCTTGATAAGCAAATGAAACTTTCCTTTCCGTTTCATTATCCGTTCTAAATGGAAATAGGTCATCGAAATCATATATTTCGTTGCTGAAAATATCTCTACTTTGTTTTCAATCTATTTGATGTCGCCATTCGAAAAAAAAAGAAGAATTTCTTTTCGTTTTGTCCTTTGTTTCTCTCTCTCTCACTTTCTTTTTGTTTCTACTATTATTTATTAAAGATAAGAACAAAGAAGTCCTTTTCTTTGTCGTCATTGTTTTTGTTAGTTTAATTCCAAAAAACTTTTATTTTCATCATTATCGTCATTCTCTTCTTCGTCGTTTTCTTCTTCCTCCTCCTCTCGTTCTTTCTTTTTTTCTTTTTTTTTTGTTCTTTCTCTTATTTCTTTTCTTGCTTATTTTGTTGATGATGCCTAAGCACCAAACGGTGCGATGCGCCTAACGGAAAAAAAACGCGAAGCAACAGAATAAGAAAACGCGATAGCAAAAAAAACCGAGTTTTTTTCAAGATTTCCCTCCTTCGTTTATACTACGCATGTGAAAGAACGACGTATTGAGAGAAAAAGAGACACAGAAAGAAAACGTTTCATAGCATTAGCAACAACAGAAAAACCAAACAACAGAAGCGTGTAATCAAACGACATACACACGCAGACGCACATAACACTGGGTAATTTCCATTGAAAAAAGTCTTCGAAACTAAAAATTAACCTAATCAATGGCTTATCAACAATTGGACACTCGAAATAATAATAATAATAATAATACTATGAGTTCCATGGACGATTATCGAAAGTAGGTTTGTCTATTGTTTGTTATTCATGTTGAGAACTAGACTTTTTCGTCGAATGATTGATTGTTTTCGATATTTATCGAAATTGTATGAGTAAAAGTGTATCATCGTAACTATGCATGGAATGTTTATTTCACGAAAGAAAGAAACTAACGTATTTGACAAAAAAACATCTTTCTTCTTCTTCTTCTACTATTCCTATTCTTTTTGTTCTCTTATTTTGACGGGTTAAGTCCGACCAGCTGGGAAGAGATGCTTACTCGTTGTTCTATTCTTTCGTCTGTGTGTTTTTTTAATATTTATATGTCTCTATTGAAACGCTATATTGATTTGTCATTGAAATCTTTTTAGATCAATCATGAATCCGCCCAAACCATCCAAAGATAAGGAATCACCAGGAGCTAGTTCTTCCAGTCAAGTTACATTCGTAAGTTTGACAACAACAACAACAACAAGAAATCAAAATAAATTTCAATTCTAGGCCGGCATTAAATCAGCAAGTAAAAAAGAATTACGTGGCGGTCGTATCCGAGCCGAAGTTGTAAGTAACAACAGATTGTCTCGAATATCGCACAGACAATAGGCTAATTATTTTGCTCGAGGCTGTTCATTTCTTTTTTTTTTCTTCTCCCTTCTCTTGTCATCAGGTGTAGATATTTCTCCTTCGTCTTTTTCTTTTTCCGTTCAGCAGATTGCAAGTATTTTGAACGAGAATTAGATTGTCATAGAATGCAGAAAAAAAAGAACAAAATTTTTGTATATTTCTATCTGTCGACACATAACAACTCATCAGAAAAGAAAAAAAAATCTGTCTTAGCTTGTTCTTTTCTTCTGAACGACGATAGGAAAGGAACTTATCGGCATATATCGAGCTGTTTTTTTTTCTCTTTCGTTCTTCGAATGTTGATACTTGAGTTGTCTTATTTCTATCGAGTAAATCTAGAGAAACAGACAGAAAGAAGAAAAAGAATAAAGACAACAACAACAACAATGATGATAATAATAATAATAACATCAACATTTCTATTCCGATATTTAGCTTGTTGATATTACTAGTGTCGATTCATCGAGCAGTAATCAACTATTAAGTACGTTGAGAGATCATTTGCCATCTGACTTATCATTGCCAGTTTTCAATTGAGAAAATCATGTTGAGAGATATCTATCCTTTTAAATCATTCACTTCACGAATTGCTGCGAATGCTAAACAAACTGTAAGTTCAAGTCAAGTGAATCGAATTTTGTTATTTCGATTTTCGCAAATTTCAAAATATATACTCGTTTTATTTTAAGGATATTAATCGAGAAATTCAAAATTGTCGTGATGAACAAAGTGAACGATTTGATTTGAGTAAAAGTAGTGTTACCATTCTCCCAAGTTCAATCAAAGAAGTAAATTTCAATATTCTCAGAAGAAAAACAACAATTTTATTCTTATCTGTCTAGTTGACACATGTACGAGAATTGTATTTATACAGCAATCGTATTCAACAACTACCACCTGAAATCGGCAATCTAGTTAATTTAAAAGTATTAGCATTAAGTGAAAATTCATTAACAACTTTGCCTGATACAATGGATCGTCTTGTTCAACTGAAAGTCTTAGATCTACGACACAATCGATTTAACGATGTATTTGAATTTCTAATCTGAAGTTTTCAATTCGTAAATTTTCTGTTCTCTAGATTCCTGAAGTTATCTATCGAATAACAAGTCTCACAACACTCTATCTACGTTTCAATCGAATCAAAGAAGTATCTGATACCATTAAAAATCTCATTGTATGTTATTTTCTTCGATGAAAAATCGAAATTTAAACTTTGTTTGTTTTTCTCTTGTTTGAAGAATTTACAAATGTTAAGTTTACGTGAAAATCGTATTCGTCTACTTCCGACAACAGTCGGCCATTTAATTCAATTATTAACACTCGATGTTGCACATAATCATCTCGAACATTTGCCGGATGCAATTGGTTTGTTTGCCTTGTTGAATTTCTTGAGAAAAACAAACAACAACGTTTGGTTTGTCTTTTTTTATGTGTGTTCATAGGAAATTGTGCCCAATTAACAACATTAGATCTCACTCATAATGAACTCATTGATCTTCCGGAATCTATTGGAAATTTAAAGAATCTCAGTCGATTATTGATCAGATACAATCGTCTTTCGACCATTCCATCTTCATTAGCTAATTGTTCAAAACTCGATGAATTCAATATCGAAGGAAACAATGTTTCACAATTACCGGTTGGTTTCAATTGATGAATCGATCGTTTGTATTTCGTTTCGTTTCTAGGAAGGACTTCTATCAAGTTTAGTACATTTAAATACGATTTCGTTAGCACGTAATAATTTCAATTCATTTCCATTGGGCGGTCCAACACAATTTACATCTGTACATTCGATTAATATGGAATGTAATACAATTGATAAAATTCCATTTTCAATATTTTCTCTTGCCAAATATCTTTCGAAATTGAATATGAGAGAAAATGCTCTCACATCTTTACCATTGGGTAAACAAAATGCCAAAAGAAATCAATATTGATTTTCGATTATTTCTTATCGAACGTTTTTTGTTTAGATATTGGCTCTTGGACAGCATTAGTCGAACTTAATCTAGCAACAAATCAATTAACTGTCATACCGGAAGATATTAAAAATCTACAGAATTTAGAAGTTCTTATTATGTCGAATAATCAATTAAAAGTTCGTAGAGAATTCTTGTACAAGGAGTATTTGAATTTGTTTATTAATCAATAGAGAATACCGCCATCATTGGGTCAATTGAGAAAACTGAGACATTTAGATTTGGAAGAAAATAAACTTGATTCATTGCCTCAGGAAATCGGTAGGTTTTCGTCGATTGAATAAAGATGTGTGATGTGTTCTTTTTAGGTTATTTGAGAGAATTAACTCGTTTAATCATTGCGTCGAATCAATTAACACAATTGCCACGTTCGATTGGGTAGAATTTGTTGATTTTATTTGTTGATTTTCAATCGAACTTTGTTTTCCTTAAGATCATTATCGAATTTAACACATTTAAATGTCGGAGAGAATAATCTCAGTTTATTACCAGAAGATATTGGTCAATTGGAAAAACTCGAACAACTTTATATAAATGATAATCCAAATCTTGATGTTCTTCCATATGAATTAGCATTATGTACGAATCTACAGATTATGAGTATTGAAAATTGTCCACTTAGGAGTTTACCACAAGAAATAGTAGCAGGTGGACCTTCTCTTGTGATACAGGTAACTTTTTTTTGACAAATTCTGTGTTTTATTCAATTTGCTTTTTCTAGTTTCTCAAAGTCCAAGGCCCGTTTAATTTAAGTTAATGCAGTTTAACTCTTTCTCTGTGTACTAGTCAAATCGGTGTATTTCTTGTTTTATTTTATTTTTCTCAAACCGGTTATTAATCATTCTCTTTCTGTGTATTATTTTTGTTTGACCTAATCTATTTGATAAAAAACAAGATCGTTTTTGTCTGTCTATTATTCGGTAGTTCTTGCGTAATGACATTCTATTGATTTCGTTTGTATATACGAGTATGTGTAATCTTTTATACTCTGAACAAAATCAATCGATATAGCTTATTACACATCGATTGTCTTTTTTTTCGGTCCTAAATTATCTATTTCTTCTTCTTCTTCTTCTCTTGCCTTTATTTCTGTTTGTTTGCAAAAAATGAAAATGTATTTGTTTCAGCTTGTGGAAAATATCTCAGTCAGAAATTATATTCTGATATTCTAATTATTATTTTTTTTTCTCGTTTTTCTCGATGTATTTTGATTGTATCTAGCAACAAAAAAAACTCCATTATGATCCTATTTATTCATTTACAGAAAAAAAATACAGAAAATTCATTTGTTTGCTTTAGAGTTGGACAGGAGAGAGATTTAGGTATCCATTGCTTCTTGTAACTGATTGACACTATTATTTCCAGCTGTTAATGTTGAGGATGTATCTGAATGATTGAAATAGGCTGAACCGGCATTACTGCTAGTTGACCAAGCACTTGCTAGTTGAACGAGACGTTCACGCATATCAACGAATTTACGTTTGAATTCGATACCGTCACCTTTCGATAGACGGAAATCGGCCATGATCTTGGCATCAGGCAATTTGAATATATTGACTTTGAAGATTAATTCCGTATGTCGTTTATCTTGTGTGACAACAGTAATCTAAATTTAGGATTTTGAAAATGAAAAGTTTTCGATCGAAAGATTTTACTTGATTGCCAGCTGTTCGTTTAGCTGTATAACCTGTATGAAGAAATAATCGATTGAGAAGATAGAGTGTTTCATCGAATGATATAGCCAAGACAACACGTGTCATACGATGAACAAGATGTTCAGATGGATCTTGCTGAAAAATACAAAAAAAAACCAAATGAGATAGGTTTCGTTTCGTTTGTTTGATGACTTACGTCGCCCATTTCAGTAAGTGAACGTGGTTCAGTAATGAGAATTAAATCATCGAGTTTAATTGGTTGAGAAATGCAATTAACCATAGGATCATCATTCGATGATGTTGAGATATAAGTCGAGGTGGTACTTTGATTTGGTTGTGTTAATGACCAACATGGTTCTTCGTATTTGACGCTAAAAAATAAATGTTGAGCTATGAAATGAATGAATTTGAGGAAAAAAAACATACGCCATGCGTTTTAATAATTGATTATCTGGTTCTGTACCATCTAAAATCAATCGAAGACAAAAATAATTCAGTTCGTTGAAATTCGAATTTTATTTCTTACCTTGTGGATAAACTTTCGACATCCATTTATGACTTTGAATGTCACTAACTTTTGCTCGTTGTTCAGGATCATGAATAAGAATTCGTCGAAGAAGATCTACCAACAAGAAATTTATCATCGATATTCTTCGTTTTCATCGCTCTTTCATACTTAAAATCATATTATCAATTTTCTTCCATGGATTATGATAATAATCTCGATCCAGCCAACGTTTATATTCAGGATTTTGAATTGACGGTTGATCCCACGGTAATTCTACATAAAGAATGTGTCAATTAAATAAAAAGCTTTTCATCGTGTCGAATTACCTCCAGTTAACATAGCAGTAAGAATAATACCCGACGACCAAACATCGACAGCTTCACCTCGATACGGCGTTTTAGCCCAAACTTCAGGTGATGAATAGGGTGCTGTTCCACAATAAGTCGTTAGTCGTCGTTCTTCTCTCGTTGTTTGACTTCGAAATAATGTTGCCAAACCAAAATCACAAATTTTCAGTACATCTATCAACAGAACACAAGAATTATTTCATTCAAATCTGATTTCTATCGAACTGTTATTTGCAATAAGAAGATTTTCTGGTTTAAGATCACGATGTGCTACGCCAAGAGTGTGTAAATATGCCTAAATAAAAGCTCATGTTCTTCAAACGATTTCTAGTTTGGCTTTTTCTCTACCATTCCAGCAACGACTTGTTTGAAATAATGTTGTGCGAGATATTCCGGCATTCCTACGTCAGGTTCTATCGAAAGCAAAACTCATCAAATGACGACTGCGTTTAAAAAAGAGAATTCAAACCGATTTTATCGAATAATTCTCCTCCGGCTGCATATTCGAGAAAAAGATAATAATTCGAATATTGTTGTTTATAACCATAGAATCGAATGATATTTTCGTGTCGAAATAGTTTATGCAAATCAATCTAAAGATGTTTTTGTTTTTTTTTCTCGAAGCAAATTAACTTTCGTCGTACTTCTTTTCGTATGACGACATCGTTGCCTTTCAGTCGATTGATATCGATGACTTTCACAGCTGCAAATTCATTTGTATTGACATTTTTTGCAAGTACAACTCTAGAGAGATAGAAATATCGAGAGAAGAGAATTCATCAATGTTTCATACTCGCCGTAAGCACCTTCACCTAATGTTTCTGTAAATTGCCACATGATCGAAAATGACAACTAACGAATGATCCGGTTTTTCTTTTCTTTTTCTCGTCCGAGTCTTTGTTATTCGTTTTGTCTTTGTTCAAAGAGAGAGAAAAAACAACGTTTTACAAATGACTTTCAGAAAAAATTCGATGTCGATTTTTTTCATCAAGAAAAATCGATTTTCAACTGAGAAATATCATTGAATTTCGATTTGATTTATTTCGAATAATTAATTTGATTTTGATTGATACATGAATTAACGAATAGTGCCTAGTTGAATGAATCACATCACATACATATATAGAGATATTATCCAATCGTTGGGTTACAAAAATCTCGACTTGACATGTCGCGTAGAACGATAACTTGTCAGTTTGTTATTGACAAAATGACAAGATTCAGTTGCATTGAAAATCTCGCAACTGTTTGCTCGTCATCAACAGTCTCTCCTTTTTTTCCTCTCCTTCGAGGCCAAGTAACACACACACACACACATAACGTCGATATTCGCAAGATAAAATCCGCGTCAAGTATAGTTGATTCTTCATCTGCAATGTAAATATTCGAACCAGAAAAAAAAACGTAAGAAATTATGAATTCTTTGAATCATCTCTCGTCGAACTGACAAGATAATTTAATTATTCTTGCTTGATTAAGCCTGTAAAATAGCTTGTCTCTCTCTCTCTCACTCACTCTCTTTCTCATAATGTTACATGCATATGTCCGATGAAGAACAGACAATCAATGCTAAATGTTCAGTGATGTACATTAGTCGCATAAAGATGTAGATTTCTTTTTTTTCTTCTTCTCTCTTCGACTCTCGGGAGAGGAAAAATGGACCCAAATCTGCATTCATTAATAAGAAAGAAAGAGAGGAGAGGGAGAGAGAGAAAAAAGAACGACTGAACGTCATATTCATCAGTAGTTCTCATATTCCGACTAACAGTTGTGTCGACAAGAAAATATAGCCTCCAGATTGATCGATTGTTTCGCTGTTGATTTTCTTTAATATCTTTAATTCCTTTCTGATTGATTTTTTCTTTTTCTTTTCTCTCTTTACTTGTGGTTCGTTCGATTAGAAATATATCAAAACAATGCTATTCGATTTGATCATCATATTTTGTTCACAATTAATTGTTTACATCGAAACAACGAGTCAGTCATTATCTGCTTGTTTTCTTCTTCTTCTTCTTATTTCGAATTATTTAGATTATTATTGTTCAAATGAATATTTCTCTTGTGATCAACATCGTTGTATTCCTCGTGCATTCGTTTGTAATGGTGAATATAATTGTCAAGATAAAACCGATGAAACTAATTGTTCAACAACGATAATCAATCAACGTTCTTGCCCGGAAAATCTTTCTGTTAAATGTCAACAAGATATTCTCTATAGTACACGTTCAATCGAGCATAATATTCATTCAGAATATATTCATCCAATTGAAATTTGTATTCATCGGTATGATGTTGTTTTTTCTTAGAGAGAAATACTAGTAGTAGTAGTAGTTCGAAATCAAATCTAATCATTATATTGCCTCAGGAATTCTATTTGCATTGATTAAATCAAGTGTATAGGAAAAAAGAAACGACTTTTATTGTTGTTATTGACCTTAAATAGATCGTCGGTTTGCGATGGAATTATTGATTGTCGAAACGGCATTGATGAGCAATGTGAACAAGTCAATCCGTTGATAGTTTGCTCGAACGATGAATATCATTGTCGAATAACAAATCGTTGTATACCAAAACGATGGCAATGCAATGGAATCAATGATTGTTTAGATAGATTTGCATCGGATGAATTAGGTAGCGAACACAAAAATGAATAAATAAATAAATAACGAAGAATAAAAATCTAGATTGTCCAAAGAAAACATGTCAAACAAATGAATTTGCTTGTCGAACACTCAATCAATGTATCCAATCAAGAGCTATTTGCGATGGTTTTCAAGTGCGTTGAATCGAAGAAATTGATTTTCATTGTTGTTTATATAAATTGATTTAGGATTGTGCTGATAATAGCGATGAATCAATAGAAATTTGTTCGAAATTGCAATCATCTCGAAATTGTACATCCGATGAGTTTATTTGTAAATCAACAAATTTATGTATTCCAAAAACATCACAATGTGATACAATAAGTCAATGTCATGATCGAACGGATGAAATCAATTGTCAATGTCCAATTGAAGATTATCTTAGCGAGAAATTATTCTATCGTTGTACGTTAACAAATCAATGTCTACCAAAAAATCTCGAATGCCATCAAAAATATCAATGCCATTCCGAAGATTTCGAAGATGATGATGATCAATGTCCATCGTTCGATATTCTAACGCATCGAACATGTTCAGACGACGATACATGTCTTGGCGAACATCAAATCTGTGAAAACTATCCAAGTCGACATTGTGTTTGTCAGCAAGGTTATCGAATGAATGAAACAACAGACATTTGCGAAGATATAAACGAATGTCGAGAACGAGCTGTCTGCGATCATTATTGTCGAAATACTCGTGGATCGTATGAATGTTCGTGTCAAGAAAATTATCTTCTCGATTCTGATAAACATACATGTCTTCTTCGAACGAATCAACGACGTTTCTATGGTTTATTCGATGATGGTATCTATCAAATTGACATCGATCAAAATAACGAACTAATATTGAATACAAAAAAATTAATCCTTCAAACTCAATATGCTTATCTAATCGATCATGATCCAATTGATAATTATTTGTATTTTGCTGAATGTACAAATCCACTTCGATCGATTGTTATGTCATGTAGCAAAACTCGAGGCATATTTCGACTTGATCTAAATCAACATCCTTATCGGAAACAAGTATTGAGAAAATCGAACAAACGACAATGAATATTTTCGTTTTTTTTTTGTAGTTGATCATCGATGGACGTGATTATACATCTATTCAATCGTTTGCTATCGATTGGTTGCACGAAAATATCTATTTTATTAATGCACGTTTACATACGATCAATGTTTGCCGATTAAATGGAAGTTTTTGTTATGTTTTATTTCATCAGATACTAACTGATTATCTACCACAACGAATTATTCTTTATCCAGAAAAAGGGTATTGTTGATATCGATTGAAAAACAAAAAACTTCGAAATTTCATTCGTTTTAATTTGACTTTAGGTTACTTTTTTATACCTCAGTTGTGAAATCTCGTGCTCAGCATATCATCCGTCTTGGAATGGACGGTCAAAATCTCAAACTTTTATTTACAATTCAAATAACGAATGATCATGAAAATGTTCATTATCTTCGACCGTTATTAACCTTCGATCAAATAAATCATTTCCTATATTTTTATAATGGTCTCGATCAAATCTATATTCTTAATTTGCATGGAGACATTTTGCATATTCAATATCAAATCAAATCTCCGTTTCATTCATTTCGAATCTACGCCGGTAGAGATCATTCAAAACTTAGTTTTCGATGTACTTTCGTTTCTTTTTGTCAATAGATAAAATCTACAAGTCACTTA